>OKPU01000006.1_pt1 | contig 86148 bp, 93 predicted proteins | sample 1614641 | NCBI WGS metagenome assembly OKPU01 (sample SAMN04436957, study PRJEB24849) | human gut metagenome | biome: human gut; feature: NICU; material: stool | host: Homo sapiens | place: USA: Saint Louis, MO | collected 2009-12-23
TTCGATTCAGAAGCATTTTGATTAAAAAGTATTAGACAAAAACTATTTTACGAGGAGGGCAGCTCATGAGAACCTTGTTGATTGTTGAAGACGAACAAATTATCAGAAAAGCCTTGCTAAATTTAGCTTGGGAAAGCATCGGAGTCGATCGGGTCATTGATGCGAGCAATGGAGAGGAGGGGTTAAGGCAGGCAGCTCTTCATCAGCCGGAAGTGATTGTTACCGATATTAATATGCCCTTAATGGATGGGATCGCCATGGCGAAAGAGCTGGTACAGCGAGCAAGCTGTCAAATCATTTTTTTAACAGGCTATAACGAGTTCGATTATGCAAAGGAAGCAATCAAGATCAAGGCCTTTGACTATATTCTTAAACCTGTTGACAAAGAAGTGCTGCTGCCCCAAGTAGAAAATGCTTTTCGCCTAGTAGAAGAAGATATTCTCAACAGACAATCGGCGCAGGAGTTTAAACGGCAGCATCTGGTTAATAAGCTGCTCTTTTCTTCGACGGAAGTGCCGCTTCAGGAGATTCGCGGAGCGTTCTCATTAGAAGGCGGGTATCAATGTATTCTATCCTCCAGCGGTTCAGAGGCAGAGCAGCTGAGAAGGCTGTTGCCTGATACAACAGTTGAACTAGACGATAACAGCTATTTGACTGTTCTGCGGGCGAAGGACCAGACGCAATTTTCCGCAAAATTGGAAACACTTCAGCTCTTTTTACACCAGCATGGGGGAACGATTGTGATCGGAGCGGTTGCCGCAGACGCAGATTCGTTTCATCAAACGCTCCTTCAAACAAAAGAAAAATTTGAGATGATTAAGCTGAACAAGGCTGGAATTTATCAAGCCGATGACATCACAGATGATGCATTGGGGATTCCGCAAAATTTGGCAGAGGTGGAGGAGCATTTAACAAAATTAATCAAGGAGCAGAAATTTCATCAACTAGAAAAGCAGATCGAGGAATTGAAAAAGAATCGAGGTCTGCATTCTGTTCCTTTGAAACTCATACACCCCTTACTAATCAAAGTCATTTTCCAGATCATTCATGAAGGAAAATTAGCTAATCAGGACTATTACAAAGCCTACAATCAGCTAAAGGAATGTCGCAATTTGACTGACGGCTTTCAGGTGATCGAAAGCCTCGTTCATGAATGGCAGTCTCGAACACAACATCAATCAAAAATTGAAACACCGATTTCAAAAGCAATTGAGTATGTGAATCAGCATTATGCAGATGAGGATCTATCCTTACAGAAGGTAGCGGATTTTATCCATGTTTCTCATCCTTATTTAAGCAATCTTTTTAAGCTGGAAATCGGCAAGAAATATACCGAATATGTATTTGAAAGACGAATGGAGGCCGCCTATAGTTTGTTAGAAACAACGGAGAATAGTATTACTGAAATTGCGATTCTTACTGGCTTTAATAATTCCAATTATTTCTCCAGCTGCTTCAAAAAGTACAGCGGCCTTTCACCAAAACAATTTAGAGAAAAGGTAAAAGGTTGATCGAGTTTGTGGCAGATAGAATAAGGCGTTGAATAAAATTGACTAAGCAAACGCTAGAAGGCGTGGCAGATAAATGCCGCACCTTCTTTTTTTGATCATTTTTCTTGACTTTTTTTAACTTCTTAAAAATTTATACAATCATCTTAAAATAATGAATGTTTGTTGGAAGCGTTTTCTGATATTTTGAGTGTAGCAAAAGAGAAGGAGGAGAAAAATGGAAAATGAAATGATAGTGCCAAAAGTAAAGAAGAAAAAGAAATTTATAAAAGCGCCATATCTACTTTTATTACCAACATTGGTCATGATTACAGCTCTTTTGTTCTTTCCGATGGCAAGAATCTTTTACTACAGTTTTCAAAATTATGATATTTCAGCTCCGTTTTATGATTCGTTTGCCGGACTGGATAATTTTGTGAAGGTGTTTACAAAAGACGTGTATTTTATTCCTAGCTTAATTAATAGTTTAAAATGGGTGGTTTCTCAAGTAACCCTTCAGCTAGTTTTTGGCATGGGGATCGCATTACTTTTAAACAAGAAATTCAAATTCAGAGGTCTGACACGGGGATTTGTGTTTGTACCATGGGCGATTTCAGGTGTGTTGACTTCAGTAATGTGGAGCTTGATGTATAACGAACACATGGGTGTTTTCAATGATATTTTGATGAAGCTTGGTATTATTGACAATCCGCAGGCGTTTCTGGCAAGCACCAATAGCGCATTTATTTCCGTGGTAGTCGCAGAGCTGTGGCGAGGGATTCCTTTCTTCGCTGTAACGATCCTAGCTTCGCTGCAAAGTATTCCAGACGAGCTTTACGAAGCCGCTGCGATGGATGGTTCGAATCGTTGGACATCATTTATCAATATCACGCTTCCGCAATTGAAACGGACGATCGTATTGACGACATTATTAAGAACAGTTTGGGAGTTTAATAATGTGGATTTGATGTACAACTTAACGAATGGCGGACCGGCGAACTCTACGATGACTTACGCGATGTACATCGCCAAGACGGCTGTGCATGGAAGCGACTTTGGTTATGGTTCGGCATTGACGGTTGTGGCCTTCCTGATTTTGACTGTTATTGCACTGATTTATTTGAAAATCTCTAAATTTGAGGAGGCGTAATCTTGTATACTAAACAGGGAAAATTAGATAAGACGTTAACATTCTATATCCCTCTGGCCATGATGCTGCTGTGGACACTGTTCCCGATTTACTGGACATTGAATACAGCATTGAAGCCAGAAGGAGATATTATTCAAACACCATTACAATATCTGCCATCGAGTCCGACATTCCAAAACTTTATCAACGCCTGGAATGATGTCGGCTTTGAAAAATATTTTACGAATAGCGTGGTGGTTGGTGTAGGAACGGTCATCTTGACTTTAGTTTTATCGGTGTTGGCAGGCTATGCCTTGGCTAGGTATGAGTTCAAAGGAAAACGAGTATTCATGCTGATTCTATTAATGACGCAGTTCATTCCTCGTTCGATGCTGATTATTCCATTGTTTGTGATGTTCAGCAATGTAGGGATGATTAGTAATCCCATTTCGTTGATGCTGGTTTACTCAGCTGTACAAATTCCTTTCTCAGCTATTTTGATGAGCGGATTTATTTCAGGTATTCCGCCTGAGCTGGAAGAAGCAGCCGCCATTGACGGCGCGACAAGAATGCAGGCCAATCGTCAGGTTATCGTGCCATTACTATTGCCTGGGGTTGTAGCAACAGGGATCAATATTTTTGTTTATGCCTGGAACGAGTTCTTATTAGCGTTAATGCTCACGAATGCACAAAGTAAGTTTACTTTACCAGTCGGCTTAAGCTTTATGATGGGTGAGTTTAATGTTAACTACGGCGCGTTAGCCGCAGGAAGTATCATCGCGTTGGTTCCATCAGTGATCCTCTTCATGTTTGCACAAAAGCATTTGGTGAATGGAATGGGCGGAGCAGTTAAAGGCTAACTTAGAAAACCAGTCCAACTTTATGAAATTCAAACTTTTTTTGAAGAAAAATGAATTAGAAATTAGGAGGAAAAAAGATGTCAAAGAAAGCGTTAAAACTTGTTAGTGCGTTGGCTTTAGCTGGATTGTTTATTACTGGTTGCGGTTCGGGTGATAGTGCCAGTACATCCTCAGACGCGTCAAAAAGCACGGACAAGGGCGAAGAAGTAAATTTAATCTTCTGGGATGAAAATTCTGGACCTGACCGGACGCCGATTTGGGAAAAATTGATTGATGATTTTGAAAAGGAAAACCCAAATATCAAAGTAGAATACGTTGGTTTACCAAAAGACGAAGCAAAATCTAAACTGGATGCGGCGATTGCTGCAAAGGATACACCAGACGTGGCTTCACTACAATCCAGCTGGCTGCCTGAATTTTCGATTCGCGGAGCGTTGTTGCCGCTAGATGATTATTTTAAAAAGTCAGAGCTGAAGGACTTAATTAATGAAGGCTCGATCAAGTTTAACCGAGAAATCGTCCAAGATAACAAATTGTATGGCGTTCCTTATACACAAAATCTGGATATTCTATGGATCAGAGAAGATGTCTTTGCTGAGAACAATTTAAATGCGCCGGAATCATGGGATGATTTCTTTACAGATGTTGAAAAATTAACAAAAGACGATATGTACGGCTATACAATTCGCGGTGGTGCTGGCGGATCGCTGCAGCTGCAACGTTTAATGTATGCTTACTCGGGTATCACTGAGTATGTAAATAAAAAAGGCAAATCAACAGTCAACGATCCCAAACATGTGGAATTTTTAGAAAAATATTTTGCTCTTTATCAAAAGAATACACCTAAAAGTGATATTACCAATGGCTATAAAGAAATGGTGGCCGTCTTTGACACTGGAAAAGCAGCTGTTTTGCATCATAACATCGGCTCCTATGGCGAGCACAGCAAGTCGTTAGAAGCCAATCAATTTGAAGCGGTGCCGTTGCCGAAATCAGAAGAAGGTAATTATGTAGCAGAAGGCGGCAATACAATCGGTATCTCAGCCTTTGCCAATTCTGAGCATCCAGAAGAATCTTGGAAGCTGGTTGAATTCCTGAACTCAGCAACGAGTCAAAGCTACTGGAATGAAAAAATCGGACAGATCCCAACCAACTCGGATGTCTTAAATGAAGATTGGATCAAAGACGCGCAGCATATCAAGGTAGCCTTTGAAGTGTATGATGATCCGGATACTAAGCTGTATGAACCGCCATTCTACTTGCCAGATTACCGTTCGATCTTAGATAACAAGGTAGACCCTGGTATTCAAGCAGTCATGAGCGGAGAAAAGACAGTCAAAGCATTCTTAGATGAATGGGCTAAAGCGATTGAAGATTCAAAAGTGAAATACGACGAAGCAATGGAATAAACAATGACAAATGAACGCCGCCAAATAGATCGGGCATTGTAGCTGGTCTGTGTGGCGGCGGTTCTTTTAAGAAAGGATGCTAACTATGTTAAGCAAAACAGAATTATTGGAATTAGCTGGAAAAGCCTGTGATACACTCATGAGAACCTATACACCAGAAGAATTGCCGCCAGGCGGCCATTTTCATTATCATCAGGGGGTCTTTCTTGATGGCATGTACCGTTTATATAAGCTGACAAAGGAAGAAAAATACTTAACCTATATAAAAGGCTATTACGACAGTTTGATTGATGAAGAGGGGAATCTCTATTTTGATCGCGATCAATTGGATTCGCTTCAGGTAGGCTTGTTGTTATTTCCATTGTATGAAGAAACGAAGGAGGAGCGCTACTTGATTGTGGCGAAAAAGCTTCTTCACATCGTGTATGGCATTAACAAAACTTCTGAGGGAGGATTCTGGCATAAGGATAAATACCCTTATCAAATGTGGCTGGATGGCTTATATATGGCAGGGCCATTTTTACTGCAATGTGCCCGCTATTTCCAATTGCCTGATTTGGTTACTCAGGTTGTGTATCAGGAAAGTTTGATGCGCAAAAATATGTACAATCCAGCAACTGGCTTGCTTTATCATGCTTGGGATGAGAAGAAGGTACAGCCGTGGGCCGATCCAGAAACTGGCTGTTCACCTGAGATCTGGGGACGATCAGCTGGTTGGTACGGCACAGCTTTAGTCGATATTTTGGAGCTGCTGCCAGAAAAGCACGCTGAACGTCAACAATTAGAAGACAAGTTGACCGCCTATGTCGCCACGTTATTGAATTATCAGGACCCTAAAAGTCATTGCTGGTATCAAATCGTGGATAAGCCAGAGAAAAGCGATAACTGGCTGGAATCCTCCTGTAGTGCACTGTTCATCTATACCATCGCAAAAAGCATTGAGTTGCAGCTAGTAGATTCGACGAAGCGCGCAGCTGTGGAACAAGCATTAGAAGGGCTAGTCAAAGAAATGGTTCACGTGGAGGAAGATCATTTATCGCTGTCTGGTATCTGTATTGGAACATCAGCAGGAGAATACCGTTACTATGTCGAACGACCAACATCAGAAAATGATTTGCACGGAGTGGGAGCGTTTATCTGGGCGGTGCTGGCCGTTTATGAATTGAGTAAATAAGAATTAGGACTTCAAAGGTTAGAACGTTGAGCTGGCCTTTGGAGTTTTTTTGCCGTGAAATATCGGTTTGAGCAGTAATTAGTAACGCAAAAAAGAGTGAGCCAAACACCCTTAGAGGTTTGGCTCACTCTTAGTCGTTTCAGCTAGGGGGCTGAACAACAATTTAAGGTTGTTTTCCGATATAGGCTAAGATACCACCATCAACGTATAGGACATGTCCGTTAACAAAGTCAGAAGCTTCAGAAGCTAGAAAGACTGCTGGGCCTGCTAGATCGGTGGTAGTACCCCAGCGACTTGCAGGTGTCCGTCCCAAAATGAAGTTATTGAATGGATGGCCTTCCTCACGTAGTGGAGCTGTTTGAGGTGTTTCGATATAGCCAGGGCCGATGCCGTTACATTGAATGTTGTATTGTCCATATTCAGAGGCAATATTTTTGGTCAACATTTTTAATCCGCCTTTTGCAGCAGCGTAAGCACTAACAGTTTCACGCCCAAGCTCGCTCATCATGGAACAGATATTGATGATTTTCCCAGCTTTCTTTTCAATCATGTCTGGTAGAACTGCTTTAGATACAATGAATGGGGCATTTAAGTCAACATCAATGACTTGGCGGAAGTCTTCTGCCGCCATCTCAACCATTGGAATCCGTTTGATGATCCCAGCATTATTTACCAAAATATCAACCGAACCAACGTCTTCTTTGATCTTAGCAACCATCGCTTGGACCTGTTCTTCGTCGGTTACATCGCACACATAACCTGTAGCCTTGATGCCAGCTTTTTTATAGTTCTCATTTCCTTGATCCACTGATTCCTGATTGATACTATTAAAAACAATGGTCGCTCCTGCAGCTGCCAATGAACTAGCAATCTCAAAACCGATGCCGTACACGCCGCCTGTAACCAAAGCTACCTTGCCGTCCAATCGAAAATTATCCATACTAAATGTCATGATAAAACTCCTTCTTAATTTATTTTTTTGTTGTATTTTTTATTTCAGTTGATCCATCGGTACCATATCCATATCAGTGTAAGTGATATTTTCCCCGCACATCGCCCAGATAAAGGAATAATTACTTGTTCCTACTCCGGAATGAATCGACCAGCTTGGTGAAATAGCCGCTTGTTCATTCTTCATCACTAAATGCTTGGTTTCATCTGGCTTGCCCATCATATGGAAAATGCGCGTATCCTGTTCCATATCAAAGTAAACATAAGCTTCCATGCGACGTTCATGGGTATGACACGGCATCGTATTCCAAGAACTGCCGGGCTCTAAAATGGTGTAGCCCATTTGCAGCTGACAGCTTTCGCAGACATTCGGGTGAATGTATTGATAAATTTTGCGTTCATTTAAGGTCAAGGGTTCGCCCGTTTCCATCGGTTTGATTTGATCGATACTGATTTTCACGTTGGGATATTTATGATGTGCTGGCACCGAACTAACGTAAAACTTCGCTGGATTGTCCGCGTCTTGTGAAGAGAAGATGACTTGACGAGTTTCTTTACCGATGTAATAGCCGTCTTGTTTTTTCATTTCTTCTTTTTTTCCGTCAATTTCAATAAATCCAGGCCCGCCAATATTGATAACTCCTAACTCGCGGCGTTCTAGAAAATAATCTACACCTAGCTCTTTAGACAGAACGATCTCCAAGGGTTCTTGTGTAGGGGTAACGCCGCCAAAAATCATCCGGTCATTGTGGGTATAGGTTAGGGTGATTGTCCCTGGCTCAAAAACCTTTTCCACTAAAAATTCATCTCTTAATTGTTCTGTTGAATAATGACGAATATCCTCTGGGCTATGGGTGTAGCGTGTTTCCATGTTTTGCATTGCTGAATTCCTCCTTGTGTTATGAACCAACTGTTTTTATCTAATAGTGATTTTTTGTAGCTTGTAACTTCTTATCGCCTAATTTTTCCTGATCCAAGGGCTAAAAATGCTTCTACCTCTTCTTGACTAAACTGATTGCAGTCGCCATGAACGGTATGCTTCAAGGCTGAGGCCGCTGTCGCGAAATCAACCACCTTTTGATACGAATCCTTCATTAAAAGGCCGTGAAGAATACCGCCAGCAAACGCGTCGCCGCCGCCGACCCGATCAATAATTGGATCGATTAAATGACACTGAGATTCATAATAAGCACCATCAGCCCATAATGTTCCAGTCAGTTCATTCACACTGGCGGAATGGACTGTCCGTTTTGTAGAATAAAAAACAGAAATATTCGGATAGGCTTCCTGCATTTTTTGATAGTAATAAATTGTTTCTTCTTTATCTGACTCACCAGTATAAGGGGGGATGCCTAGAAAATGCTGGGCATCCAAGCTGCCTGCCGAACAATAATCTACATAGGGTAAAATAGCTCGGATTGATTTTCCCGCTTCTTCCGGTGTCCATAATTTTCCGCGGTAATTCACGTCAAAACTGATCTTGCAGCCCGCTTTTTTAGCCGCTTTCAAAAGTGTTACGGTCAGTTCTCGCCAGCTAGCTGAAAGAGCAGGGGTGATGCCAGATAAATGGAAAATATCTGTGTTCTGGAATAATTCCTCCAGTGTCCATTCAAGCTTTTCCATCACAGCAAAGCTTGAGCCCGCACGATCATAGACCACACTTGCGCCACGTTCGCCGACGCCAGCCTCAAGATAATAGGTTCCAAGTCTAGGGCCTCCCATCAGAAGCTGAGAGGTATCAACGCCGTAGCGATTCAGATGCTTTTTCACAGCATGTCCAAGTTCGTTCGTGGGTACCTTACTGGCAAAAACCGCGTGATGCCCATAGTTTGCTAAGGAAATTGCGACGTTGGCTTCACCGCCGCCATAATGAGCAGAAAAATCTTCAGCCTGTGCGAGTCGTGTACCAGCTGTGGTCGAAAGACGCAGCATGATTTCCCCTAAAGTAACAACCTTTCCCATGATTAGCCTCCTTTATGAGTTTATTTTCAAGTTTCTATTTAACGATTGAATGTGGGATTAGTGTCCTTTTATTTCATGGAACTTCGTCATGTATTGGGCAGCTACCTCGGTTACTTTTTCAAAATCGCCAGTTGCCGCAGGAGCTAACAGATTACCGCCAACACCGACTGTAATGACACCAGCTTCAAACCAATCAGCCATATTGTCTAGGCTGACTCCGCCAGTCGGCATGATATTCAGCTGGGGTAAAGGTGCTTTAAAGGCTGGAATAATCGATGGACCGTATGCACTTCCTGGGAAGAGCTTGATAATATCCACACCGCTTTTCAGCGCCTGTTTCATCTCGGTAATCGTCATGCAACCGGGTAAATATGGAATTTGATAGAGGTTGCAGATTTCCGCTGTTTCTTGATCAAAGGTAGGGCTGACAATATAGTCTGCTCCGGCCATAATCGCCAAGCGGGCAGTCACTGCATCTAAAACAGTGCCAGCACCAACGATTACTTCAGGTGAATCTTGATACGTCTCGGATAATTCTCGGATTACTTCATCTGCCTGTGGAACCGTAAAGGTTAGTTCGAGCCCGTGCATGCCGCCTTTTACAATCGCGTGACTAGCCTGTAATGCTTCTTCCTTTGTTTTCCCGCGGACGACCGCAATAACGCCAGCCTTTTCTAATCGCTGTAGAATCTCAATCTTTTTCACATTTACCACTCTTTTCTTATTCGGAAATCATATTTTATTATAAGGAAATTTATAGTTTCATTATACATGGAATAGGAGAAATTGCAAACGGTTTAATGAAGAAAATTGTTTTTCTTTCTATTTTGTTTGAAGAAAGAGCACACCAGCTTTCAAATAGAAAAAAGCTGATTGGACAGATACGTGTCCAATCAGCTAAGCCATCTTTTTTTATTTGTTTAACAGCTGTTCCAGCTCTTTTTTGGTTTGGAGAATTGTTTGAATAATCAATTGTTTTTTCTCATCGTTTAGTCGGTATTTAGGCATACTGACACTAAAAGCACCGATCGCTTTTCCATCTTTTTCTAAGGAAGCCCCAACACAAAAGATATCTAATTCGACTTCTTCATCGTCAAAGGCAATCCCTGAATGCCGGATTTCCTTCAGCTCTTTTGCCAATCTCAGAGGATTGGTGATCGTATTTTCTGTATGAGGAACCAGCGTGTGCTCTGCCAGATATTGATCAAATTCCTCCTGAGAAAAGGTTGCTAGGACAGCCTTTCCCATAGCAGAACTGTATAACGGACGTGTGATCCCAATCTTTGACGACATGCGAATCGTTTGGTGCTTCGCTTCCAGCTTGTTTATGTAGAGAATTTCATTATCGCTCAAAATTCCTAAATGAATGGTTTCGTCAATCGTTTGCTGGAGCTTTTCTAGATAGGGAAGAGTGATTTCTGCCAGATCTATTTGTTCAAGCCGTTGGTTGGCGTAGCGAATTAATTTTGAACCTAGCCGATAGGTTTTATGCTCACTTTTTTTTACATAGCCAATTAGGACTAGGGTGTCTAATATTTTAATAGTTGTTGAAGGTGTCATCTTTGTAGCAGCTGTAATTTCCTGAAGGGATTGATCAGGCTCCTCTGCTAAGAAATCCATAATTTTGGCTGCTTTTATGAGTACCGTTCCGTAGGGTTTTGCTTCTGACATCTCTCTCATCCTTTCTATATAGGAAATTATATACGATAAATAAGAAAAATCAACTACTCAAGTAAAGCAAAAAGACCACCCTTGTGAAAATGGGCGGTCTTTAGTACAAATGTGCTTGATTTAAGGCAGTGTAATCGCTTCTTGCGTGTCACTATCAAAAAAGTGACTCTTATTTAAATCAAAGGCTAAATCAATTTTCTCACCTGGTTGATGGAAATCGCGGGCATCAACACGTGAGACAAATTCTGTATCGCCAATTTTTGAATAAAGCATGGTTTCTGCACCAAGTAATTCGGAAACGACAATCTCTGATCTTACAGTAGCTTCTGGTGTCGCATCTATGACAATTTGCTCGGTATGAATATCTTCAGGTCGAATGCCAAAAATCATTTCTTTGCCTTCATAGCCTTTTTCGACTAAGACTTTATTTTTCCCTTGCGGAATTCTTAAGTTCAGTCCATGCTCATTGGTAATACAGCCATTTGATAGTCTAACCGTGAAGAAGTTCATCGCCGGAGAGCCAATAAAGCCAGCTACAAAGACATTCTTAGGCGTATTGTAGACTTCTTGCGGGGAGCCTATTTGTTGGATAAAGCCATCCTTCATGATGACGATTCGATCCGCCATGGTCATGGCTTCAGTCTGGTCATGGGTAACATAAATGGTGGTAGTATTTAAGCGTTGATGAAGTTTAGCGATCTCTGCTCGCATGGCGACTCTCAGCTTGGCATCAAGATTGGATAAAGGTTCATCCATCAGAAAGACTTGCGCATCTCTGACAATTGCTCGTCCTAGGGCAACACGCTGTCTTTGTCCACCAGATAAAGCAGAAGGTTTTCTGTGAAGATACCCAGTCAAGCCCAAAATCTCAGCAGCATTTTCAACCCGATTTTTTATGTCGTTTTTATCAAATTTTCGCAGCTTAAGCCCGAAAGCCATATTGTCAAAGACTGTCATATGCGGATAGAGTGCGTAGTTTTGGAAAACCATCGCAATATCTCTGTCCTTGGGCGCAACATCGTTCATCAGTTTGCCGTCTATCAGAAATTCACCTTCAGAAATATCCTCTAATCCAGCGATCATTCTTAAGGTAGTAGATTTCCCGCAACCTGATGGTCCAACGAATACAATAAATTCGCGATCCTTGATATGTAAATTAAAATCCGTGACCGAGTAATTCTCATTGTTCTCATATTTCTTGTGGATACCATTTAAAGCGATTTCAACCATGTTTTGTTCCCTCCTCGATTTGTTACTCAAACTATACATGATTGCGCTTTCTTCTCTCAACGTGAATGTACACAAGAAAAGAACGAATTTTTGTATAGTTTGCCGAAATCCTAGGAATGATGAAAATTCAAGATAAGAAGATAACCAAGAAATAAAGCATTCGTTTCTTTTAAATTAAGTCCTGTTTCAGAATAAAATTTTTCAATTTTATATAGCAGCGTGTTGCGATGCATATACAAATCTTTTGACGTCGAGCTGAGATTTCCAAGATTGTTCCAAAGTGCCGGAATAATCTCACACATCTCACTTTTCTTAAGCCACATCGTATAAAGTTCCGATAAAAGCACGCTGGCTTTTATGTTCTCGTTTGAATAGAAGGACATCGCCACATTGGAGATATCTTTGCATTTCAAGTTTGTCGTTGTTTCCCAAAAGACTGTTTGCTCTTCAGAAAAAAATTCAGCAAATTTATGTTGGCTAGAATGAAAGGAACCGACAAATAATCTTGTCGAAACATTGAAATCTGTATCAAGAGCTAGAAACAAGCCATCAAGGTCATTGGTACTCAAATAGTCATCGGATTCTTTTTCAACGAGAAAGGCGGTAGTTTCGGTTGTAAAAAAGAAGTCTACGATATTCGGAAAAATTTGTTTGATTTCTTCAATCCAAAGTTCTTTTAGCGGGAAATCAGAGGTGCTAAGTTTTATTTGAATCACTCGGTAATGGCCTTTTTGGTCAATTGATTTGTTTTCGAATAAAAATGAATACCAAGAATGTTTTTCTTTATCAATTTTATTTTTACCAAAGAGAAGAGTTAAGAGTTCTTCTTCACGGGCAGTTAATTCTTTCTTCGGTATCCGAATGAATCCAGCTTCTACGGGAATAGCTATATCATCAGGACTATGATTGTTTGTGGTCTGCAATGAAGAGGAGGGGAACAATGATTTGATTTCTTGATAGTTCATAAAAGCAGCTCCTTTATAATAAATGATCGGCAGCATTCAAGCTTTATAATTCGTCATTTATCTTAAGAGTAGAAGGTATATTTGGAAAAGTCAATTTCATTCTATAGGTTTTAAAAGTAATGTAGGCAGTCTTTTGTCTAATAATTTCTAAAGGGAAAAGCATAAAAAAGTTTCGGGTGTTCGTTCTTTTTAATTTGGTTACTGGTCTTTTTATGAAAAAGGAAGGGGAAAACAAATGATGGTGAACTACACCAGTAACCGCGCATGGAGCAAAAGACATCGGCGTTAGTTTGGATATTCAAATTTAGAGTCAGTATCCATATCAGAATTATTCTGATTCTAGCAACACTGATCTATATGTCGATTGAGAGATCACTATAAGAAGAATCGTCGTGTAACTTGCAACAGTTTTTTTTGCGGTCATTTTGGGTTAGAAACAGCGATTATCTTCATGTAATAGAGAAGTTTAGAACGCATAAGAATTCAGGACAAATAAAAAAATTTAAAAAAAAGAATAGTATTCAAGAAGTAATAATTTTCAGTTTGATTTTTCATGTTTTATAATCCGCTTTCAAAATTTTTGACTGTTTCTTTGTTGATTATTTTTAGAAGTTATCTGAGAAATCTCGTTTTCTGTTTTAGCAATCATAATAAGTCGACTTAAATAAGAATGACAAGTTACTAATAATGTTTCTTTGTCAAAGCAAGCTGGATTTCCATTTTTCTTCATTTTGTTTCATAATTATGATAACTAAGAAAACGGATACTCGGTGAGTGGAAAGGAAGCGAAATACATGGAAATGAAGCAGCTGACAAGGAGACAACTTTTTACAGTCAAAAAAAGGGAAAACCTAGAGAAAAAAGTATGCAAATTCTGGGAAGAGACCGGAAATGTAGATCTAGTAATAGAATACATTATCGCGATCATCTTAAGAAATGCATTGGTGGTTAGTGATTTTTCACTACCTTGCAAAGACCTTGTTCGTGAGCTGCTTTTTCATGCTGAGCCGAGTGAAACGCTTAAAAAGTTTTGTCCATTCTTGAAGGATTATGTGGAAGAATCTGAATGGATCACGGTTATTAAACGTCTGTTTAAAACTGAAACAAATTATTATAAAGCAACCAAAAAGATCCGAATCTATGAGAGCTACTTGAAAAACAAAGGGACTGCTGAAATTACTGAAAAATACGATAGCTTTACACTTATCTCTTACTTTGAAGATGAAAGTGGGAAGAAGCATGCATGGAAATTGAGAGACGTTGATCCAAAGAACACCCTTGAAGAGACGAAGCGCATGCTTGGCATTCTGACAAAAATGACAATTTTTAAAAAGGGAGATATACGCCAATTTGCAAAATTCTTAGATTGCGAATGCCAAGGGACCACTACGCTTTATAGTACACGAGCACCTAAAGAGCAAGAAACAAAAGAAGTTGTCGTTGAACCTCAAAAAATAAAAGCGGTTACAGATGCAGAGTCAGATCTATTGAAGGGCTATGACCTTCATTTGCTGAATAAGGAACAGCTGATTACATTAATAAAAAGCTTACTAAAGGAAGCAGAAGCGATAATGCGTGAAGCGGAGCTCGGTGAGGTAAGTGAAGAAGATTTTGACGTGTTACCTTACAATAAAGTAATCTCACAGAAAACGAGGCTAAATGATCGAATTGTTCCGAATACTTCTGATAAAGAGCGGCGATCATCTAAGTCTAATCAATCTGAACCAGAAAAAGGCGAAGAAATACCGTTTTTAGTGGCAGCTGAAGCGAAGATGGAAACATCTCTCGAAAAGCCTACCGAAAAACCACCAAAATCCAACAGCGCACCCAAAAAGAAGTATACAAAAACGGAACGGGCGTTACTGAAAAGATTTAGCAAGGTATAGAAGAAATTTTTATATCCCTTTTTCAAGGGTTATTTGTCATGGACATAGCGATTTCAGTTATGGTAATAAAGATTGATTGTATTGATTTTGGGCTTTTAGGGAGAAGTGTGCTCAAAAAATCCAAAAAGAAGAACTGCAAATGAAGAAACGAATACTCACATTGGATAACCCAGCATGAAAATCTGACAGATCCTGTGATTACAGCTTTTGCTGATTAAAGAATTAGGCGACTGATTTTCCTGCACATAAAGATTCATGAAATTTTAGATAAATATTAAAGATGCGGAATTAGCTATGATAAGGCAATTCCGCATTTTTTTTAATCAAAATATTCACGGCACTATAATTTTGAGATAATCAAATGGTACACCTACTGTTATGGTCAACAGTAAAAAAAGAGATTTTTTAAACTATTCATAGTTGTCATTAATTGAAGCTTGCTTTAGCAACGATGATTGCATGATTGTTCCTGCAACTTTTTTGTTACCAATGGCGCGAACTTTTGTGGAAGACACTAAAAAACTGGATAAATAAGTAATGGTCATGATTATCTGGATCGCAGGGATTGACTTGTACAAATAATTGCATGATTGATCCTGCAGAAAGTTCGGCTCCAAGCTCTCTTCTTTCATTATATGATTCAGGTAGTAAGAGAGAAAGAAGGGCACACAACATGCAATTAGTAAATGGTTTTAAGTTGATGGATTATGCAAAAGAAAAAGGTTTAGTCTTACCTGCATTCAACACAACCAATTATGAGCTTACGGCAGGAATCATTCGCGGCTATCAGGAAAAAGGCTTAGGAGGATACATTGCTATTTCATCGAGTAATTTGAAGCTTTCTAACCCAAAGATTATCGCTGACATGGTTAAATCAGCAATGAAAGAAGCATCTGTTCCAGTTGCCTTGCATTTGGATCATGGAAAGAGCTTTGAAGATGTGAAGGCGTGTATTGAAGCGGGATTCACTTCGATCATGGTAGACGCGTCACACCTGCCATTTGAAGAAAATATTGAAGAAGTTCGACGAACGGTTGAGTATTGTCATTTTTATGGAATACCGGTGGAAGCGGAGCTAGGAGCGATCGGTGGTAAAGAAGATGATCATATTTCTGAAGAAGATGCGAAAACCAATCCTGAAGATGTCAAAGAGTTTGTTGAGCGGACCAGCTGTGATTTGTTGGCGGTATCGATTGGAAATGTGCATGGGATGGATCTGACTCCGAATCTAGATTTCCCATTGTTAGAGAAAATTGCGGCGCGATCATCGGTTCCGTTAGTCTTGCATGGTGGTTCGGGAATCCCTTTTGATCAAGTTAGAAGAGCGAAGCAGCAAAATTTGATTAAAGTAAATTATGGTTCCGATCTTCGTCAGGCCTTTATCCGAACCTTTGGTCAAGCCTATGAAAGAAATCATAATGAATTTGATATTATGTCGCTTTCAAAACTGGCGATCGACAACGTCGAAGATCGAGTAAAAGCCATCATCACTGAGGTAAATAAGAAATAAGGTTAAAACAGGGAGGGAGATAACGTGTTAACAAAGAGACAAAAAGAAATGATTCAAGAATTTGAACGACACAGCCCCTCTTTTTTAACTGCTGACCATTTTGTAGAAAAATTTCAAGTAAGCATGCGTACAGTGCAATCAGATATAAAAAAAATACGAGAGCATCTAGCGACTACCCGATATGCTGAGCTGATCTCAGTGGCATCTAAGGGCAGTCAGTTGATCATCAAGGATTATACGGCTTTTCAAGTAAATATTCAGCAAAAAGAGATCATAAGTGAATCAAATCAATCAGATCGAGTAAGAAAATTGTGTGTATTACTGTTGAATCAGAAAAGGCCGATCAACCGTCAAAAAATTCTTGATCAGCTATTTATTGCTTCGTCAACGTTGAATATGGAGTTAAAGGAAGCAGACAAGCTGTTGAGTAATTATCAGTTGAGTGTGGAGCGAAAACGAAATTCAGGGATTTTTATCAGTGGAAATGAATACGATAAAAGAAAATGCTTATTGAAATTGGGCCATCTGGATATCCATCAGGGTCAAAGCAGTATGGAAACCGAAGAATCCTTCCGGCAAGAGATTGAGATGGTTTTAGTCAGTGTTCTTTTAAAGCATCATTTTCATATTTCCGAAACGCTTTTCCAAAACCTGATCGTCCATATCGAAATGGCGATCAAACGAATGAAAAGCGGCTTCTATATCGGTTCAGATGAATTTGGAGGAATCACGGACTTTGACTCAGAGATGGAGGTTTCGACAGAAATATTCCAGCGTTTGGCCGAACGTTCCTATTTCAAGGTTTCGCAAGAAGAAATTCTTAATCTGGCGATCTATATCAAAGGTAAAAGTGATTATGAAAATGACGACTATATCTCCGAAGAGGTCAATACCTTCATTCTTCATGCGTTGAAGGAAATCAATGAAAAATTTGATATTGATTTTCGTCAAGAAATTGATTTACGAATTTCATTAGCTTTACACCTGATGCCATTACTCACAAGAATTGAATACAATATTCAAAATGAAAATAAATTACTGGATCAAATCAAGCAATCCTTCCCATTAGGATTTGATATTGCTGCCTATATGTGTATGCTGCTGCAAAATACGATCGACAAGAAAATTGAAGAGGGCGAGATTGCTTATCTGGCAATTTACTTCAATCAATATCTAGCCAAATACAACGATATTTCCGGCAAGAAGCGGATTTTGATCATCACTAGCTTAAAACGCAGTGAAAGTATTCTTCTGAGGCAGCGCTTCGCTACCTGGTTCTCAAATGAAATTACGATATTGACTTTAGTGAACACCCATGAGGTTGGATTTCTGGATATTGAGGATTATGATGTCATTTTTACGACGGAGCAAACTGAATTGACTGATAAAATGGGGGCGATTTTGATCAGCTTTTTCCCTAGCGAACAAGAATATTCCAAAATCAAATTAGCCATCGATGGCTTTAATGATAAATTTGAAATCGTCAATCTGTTTGATGAAGCACTTTTTCGATATGGTCATTTTACCAACAAGAAGGAAGTCTTGGATAAGCTTTGTTCTATCTCTGTTTCAAAAGTTGGCGATAAGGTTTTTCAATTAAGAGAGGCAGTTGAACTAAGGGAAGAGATCGGCAGCAGTTATTTTGGAAATGGTATTGCATTGCCCCATCCGATCAATCCAATCCTTGCGGAAACGTTTGTGTCAGTCATTTTACTGAAGAATGAACTTGATTGGGATTCAGATGGGAACAAGGTGCATTTGGTCATGTTAGTTGCGATTGAAAAAAATAATGCCAAGGTGTTTCAATTATGGAACTATCTAGCAAAAATCATTCAGGAAAAAGGATTTGTTGATCGCGTCATCAAAAATCCGACTTTTGAGAATTTCCGAGAAAATCTTTCTCAGCTCTTGGATGAATACATTTAGTAGAGACTAGGATATCCGTTCTGCTTTTGCAGGTTGCGACAAAAGAAAGTGAAATCTTTGGTTACAAGAGTTGTTGTACCAGCGATTTAGCAGAATGATCTACGTGGTGAAACTCAATTTTTATTTTGAAAAAATAAGTACATTAGACATGAAGTAGGAGGATGAACATGAAATATATTTTTGTGTCACATGGTGATCTCGCAAAGAGTATTTTAGAAAGTGCCCAGATGATCGTTGGTGAACAGACAGAGGTTAAGGCTTTTGGCTTGTACCCAAAGGATGATATCGGCGGTCTGAAGGCTAAAGTCAAACAAGCAATTGAAGAATTTGGCGGCGGAGGGGATATTATTTGTTTCACCGATCTATTCAGCGGCAGTCCATTTAATGCGGTGGTTGGATTGATGGGCGAGTATCCGGTTCGTCACATTACCGGAATGAACTTGCCGATGGTGCTAGAGGCTTTTATGGCTAGAATGAATGAAACGAATTCAGCCGAGGATATCTGTGCCAAGCTGCTACGTGAAGCTCCTGCCACATTTATCGATGTCAATAATTATTTAGGCGTAAATTTAGAAGATTAATACAAAAAACTGAAAAAAAGGAGCGAGTAATATGAAAAACATTGTTTTTGCGCGAGTAGATGATCGATTGATTCATGGGGAGGTGGTTACAGCTTGGACACCTTCATACAGTATTAACCATATCATCATTATTGATGACATTGTGGCCAGCGATCCTTTCCAAAAAAGAATATTGAAAGCGTTAGCACCGACGAAGGTCAGAGTGGATGCCTTTACGACTGAAGAGGGAATCGAAGAGCTGAAAAAACCATTTAATGAAAAAGAACGTGTTTTACTCTTAACCAAGACACCAATCACGTATGCCAAATTGGTTGAAGGCGGGATTGATTTGCCGCAAGTAAATCTTGGCGGAATGGGGATTCGCGATGAACGAAAACCATTTATCAAAAATGTAGCATGTGATGAAGCGGAGGTGGAAGCGATTCGTCAAATGGTTGATAAGGGGGTCCATGTTTTCTATCAATTAGTACCTGAACAACGGTTAATTGAGATTACAAATTTATTATAAAATATCAGTCCAACTTTTTGCAGAATTAAAATGCAACGAAGAAAAAAACAAACTGAGTCAATTAACTTGTCGAGAAGTATAGTTGGATGATATACGGCATGAAAATCGAACCTATTTTTGAAAAAAATAGATACATTATTAAGAATAAGGAGGAAAAATGTATGTCAGTTTTTCAAGCTTTTCTATGTGGGGTTGTTTATTTTCTAGCGATAGGAAATCTTCCCTTTGTTGGATTATGGTCATTACAAAGACCATTGGTATGCGGACTTATTACAGGAATTATTTTGGGTGACCCGCTGACGGGGGCAATGACAGGCGCTTCGATCAATTTAGTTTATCTAGGCTTTATTTCAGCTGGTGGATCAATGCCTGCTGATATGGCATTGGCGGGGATTTTAGGAACAGCTTTCGCCATCACAGGTGGACTTGATGCCAAAACAGCTTTGTCAGTTGCTGTACCGATCGGTTTGTTAGGAACAATCGTCTGGTATGGGCGAATGACCTTTGGTTCAATCTTTGTTCACGTGGCAGATAATTATATCGAAAATGGTGAATACAATAAAATTTGGCGAGCCAATGTCCTCTTTCCGCAGCTTTTGACCGCAGTAATCACGATCATTCCTTGTGGATTGGCGGCTTACTTCGGAGCGAGCTACATCTCAGGATTCATTGAGGCATTGAGCGGAACGGCTCTGACGATCTTCACAGTTATCGGCGGAATGATGCCGGCTTTAGGGGTTGCGATCACTTTGCAGTATATTTTTAAAGGAGAGGCGCGTGTCTTCTTGTTCTTAGGCTTTATTTTAGCGACTTATTCTGGTTTGGATTTATTACCATTAGGTGTGATCGCCGGATTAACAGCATTGATCTATGTACAAGCGACAGGCAATAAATCTGATTCAGAGGAGGACGAAATCTATGAGTAAAGAGGTAGAAGGAAGTGTTATTCGCAAAAAGGATCTAATTCGCTCTTGGCTGATTTGGGAAAATTTACCGCAAACCTGTTACAACTATGAACGGATGATGGGCCAAGCGGTTGCACATGTTTTCGTTCCTATTTCGAAACGTTTGTATAACGATGATCCGGAAAAGAAAAAAGAAATGATGAAGCGTGAAATTGAATTCTTCAATGTGCATATCGAATTTGGTTCTTGTATTATCGGGATGATCATTGCGCTGGAGGAGCAAAAAGCCAAAGGTGTTGCGATTCCAAGTGAGTTTATTACGAGTTTGAAGACATCATTGATGGGGCCGCTGTCGGGGATCGGCGATACGATTTTCCAAGGAGTTTTGATCCCAATCTTGTTAGCGATCTGTATTGATTTGACATTAAAAGGAACAATCTGGGGTTCGATTATTTACGCTGTTGCTATTATCGCGATCGCTTGGGGAATGAGTTATGCCAACTTCATGTTCGGCTATCGAGCCGGAGCAGATGCCGTCATGGACTTTCTCGAGAAGGGTCTGTTAAATAAGGTTCTGCGCGGCGCCGAAATCATGGGTTGTATGGTAATGGGCGGTCTGATTTCTAGTTATGTAAAAATGCACGTTGCCTTGAAGATCGTCAGCTCCACCACAACTTTTAAAGTTCAGGAACAGTTCCTGGATGCCGTGATGCCGAATATTTTACCATTTGCCTTTACTATGCTGATTTATTTCTTAATGAAAAAAGGCTGGTCTTCATTAAAAATCATTGGTCTGATCGTCGTTGTCGGAGTAGTTGCGGGCTTCTTTGGAATTTTAGGCTAAGCTATCGACCAGCTCAAACTATCAGTAAGTGTGGTTTGAGCTGGTTAACCAGATAAAAATATTACCTTAATAGGAACGAGGCTATGAAATGAAAGCAATTGTTGAAACAGGAATCAGGCAGCTGGAGATTCAAGAGCTGCCAATGCCGAAGATCGAAAAGGATGAAGTACTAATGAAGGTTAGAGCAAATGGCCTTTGTACCAATGATTTGCGCGATTATTTAGGCGACATGAAATATACCTATCCAAGAATTGGCGGTCATGAGTTTAGCGGAGAAGTTGTTGAAATCGGCAGCGATGTGAATCCTGAACATTTTGATGTGGGAGATCATGTCGTTAAATACATTATTCCAGCCTGCGGAGAGTGCCATTATTGTAAAACAGGGCGTGAGAATCTATGTATCGAGGTGTCAAAATCAACGACCTTCCAAAACCCTGATGGCATTTCCGGCTTTTTAGGGATGTCGCAATACATCGCCGTAAAAAGTCGCGATCTTTACAAATATCCGAAAGAGGTTCCTTTTACCCATAGTGCTTTTACCGAACCGTTGGCCTGTGTGGTAAACAGTGTTGAAAGGGCCCAGCTGATGTTCGGACAGGACGTGGTGATTATTGGCGGCGGAGTGATGGGACTTTTTCATGTCGTTTTGGCGAAATTGTCAGGAACGCGTGTGATTCTCAGTGAACCCAATGCTGAACGCAGGAAATTGGCGGAGGAATTAGGTGCGGACCTCACCTTTGATCCAACCAAGGTCGATGCGGTGAATTTTGTCAAAGAATATACAGAAGGACGCGGCGCGGAAGTTGTTTTCAATACTACGGCTCTTCCGCAAATTGCGAAACAGGCAATGGATTTTACAGCAACTGGGGGGCAAACCTTTATGTTCAGCTCGCTGCATCCGAATGAGCCCGTGCCGACCGATATGGGGGCGGTCCATTCTTATGAAAAGTTGATTACTGGAACAGTCAGTCCTAAAATACCAACCTTTTATCGTTCGGTTCAATTGATTGCAAAAGGAATCGTAGACGTAACACCATTATTAGCGAAGACTTTTGATTACACGGAGGCAGTTGAAGCCTTTGAATATGCGTTAAGACCAGATACATTAAAAACAATGATTACCTTTGATTAGAAGAAAGCAGGAGAATAAAATGAGTGCATCTGTTTATGTTGGATTAGATATCGGCACCACGTCGATTAAGGTAGCTGCTGTAACTAAGCAATTAGAAACGGTTTTTGAAAAGCAGTATGCCTATGACTACCTTGTCCCTCAGAAAGGCTGGACGGAGATTGAACCAGATACATGGGGCGAACTCGTGATAAAAGGCTTAAAAGAGCTGTTCCAACATGTTCCTGCCGAAACGGTCGCAGGAATTGGAATTACCGGACAGATGCACACGACCGTGTTTGTTGACGAACACGGTCTTTCCGTTCGACCAGCCATTATGTGGAACGACAATCGTACAAAGAGCAGTTTATCAGAAATCAAGCAGCGTTTGGAAAGTAAAGCGGAGACGGTTCATCTTGCTAAAATCGTCTCGACAGGTAGTCCTTTAGCTAACTTATTATGGGTAAAAGAGCACGAACCAGAGCAATATCAACAGATCAATAAATTTCTGATTGCAAAAGATTATGTGAAATTGAAATTGACCGGCACCTATACCACGGACTATTGCGATGCGTCTACGTCCTCTCTTTATGATTTATATGCGGATTGCTGGTCTGAAGAGGTTCAAGAATTGTTTGATTTACCGAGGAGTTTCTTTCCCGATATTCGACCAGCATCGACGATTATTGGCGAGTTGACGAAGGAAATATGTCGGGAGTTGAATATCGAGAGCACCATACCAGTGGTTTCTGGAACCGGCGACAACGTGGCCTCCGCGTTGATTTCTGGAGGCTTCGAAAATATGCAGCCGCTGGTCTCATTAGGGACTTCAGGAGTGGTGGTAATTCCAAATGCTCATCATCAATTAAAGCAGATTGGCAAAAATGTTGTGGCCAAACTGACTGATGAGGATGAAGCGATCATTACGCAAGGAACGGTCCAATCTGGAGCGAAAATCAATAGCTGGTGGATGGAAAAAATTTTACGAACCAATAACTATACAAAGGAACAAGAAGAAATTCCGTTAACGCTGTTGGGAGAAAACGAGGTGCTCTTCTTTCCCCATATGAATGGTGAAAAAACACTTTTTGCCGATCCCAATTTGAAGGGTGCTTTTATCGGACTAGGATTGGAGACAAGAAGAGCGGAAATGTATCTGGCTGTGCTGGAAGGATTGGCTTTTGGTATTCGTCAATTGTTTCTTTCACTGAAAAATGACGAAGCCCCGCAATATTTTACCATCGTTGGCGGTGGGGCCAAAAGCGAACTGTGGATTAAGATTTTTGCCAATGTTTTAGGCTATCCAATCAAGCGGATACAGACTTCGCAAGAGGCCGTCCACGGAGCAGCGATTTTAGCAATAATGGGTGTGGAAGGAAGCTTTGTTTTTCCGAAAAGTGATGCTCAGGTGATCCCTCCTGATCCAGTGATTAGCGCAAAGTACAACCAACGTTACGAAAATTATCTAAAACTATCCCAACATTTACGACTTTTCGGAGGTGAAGAATCATGAAAGAGTGTTTGCTTTGCAGTGCCCCATTAAAGCTAATTAAATTCAAGTGTGCAGAAGGGCACGTCTGCAAAACTTGTTATGAGAAAGCCAGTATGAATTTTTCTCAGACAATCAAAAGGAAAACCAAAGCAGAGCTGTTGGAAATTATGAAAGCACCTCTTGAAGAAAACAAAGAGGAGACATTTGAAATTTCACGAAGGATCAATCAATTAATTTTCTTCGATGATTACAACCAGCAAATTTGTCTGCCGAATCATAAAAAATATACCAAGGAAACGTTAAAACCAGAAGTCTATTCCTTTTCTGCAATTGTAGATTGCCAGCTTGTGGAGGAACAGATTGAAAGAGTGGTCAAGAAAAAGCCGCAGCAATTAGGCTGTATCAAAGTTGTTTTGACTTTCCAAAACGAGAGCCGGGATATTTGGCTGATCCCAAATTACATCAATATTGATAGCATGGCTTATAAAACGATGCGTTCATTGGCGAAAAATATTGTTGTCGAAGTCAATCAATCGAAGGAGGTCGTGGCATGTTAGTCGGATTGCAAGAAGTGTTAGTCAAAGCTAGAGCAGAAAAGCAAGCGATCGCAGCCTTTAATGTACCCAATTTAGAAATGATTCGAGCTGCAATTCAAGCGGCCGAAGAGGTAAATATGCCGGTGATTTTGCAGCATGCTGAGGGCCATGGTTCATTGATCTCATTAGAAGAGATTGGTCCGATCATGCTCCAATATGCTAAACGCAGCAAAGTTCCAGTAGTTGTTCACTTGGATCATGGAAAAAGCTTTGAGATGATTATGCAGGCGATGAAGCTGGGCTTTACTTCAGTCATGATCGATGCCTCAGATTTACCTTTTGAAGAAAACATTGCTCGCACCAAAGAAATTGTTAAAATTGCCCATAGTTTAGGCGTCAGTGTTGAAGCAGAGTTGGGTCATGTTTTTACCTCATCATTGGGCGGTGGCGAAGGACGCGCTCCAGACGATGATCAAATTGGCGAAACAGATATTTATACTGATCCCAATCAAGCCAAGGATTTTGTGGATGCGACTGCTGTGGATTGTTTAGCTGTGGCTTTTGGTACGGTTCATGGTGTTTATTTGAAGGAGCCGAAATTAGATTTAGATCGAGTTAAGAAAATTTATGACGAAGTGAAAATTCCACTGGTTATGCATGGCGGCTCAGGGGTAGAAGCTAGTGATTATCGAACCGCGATAGAAAAAGGCATCGCTAAAATCAATTACTATACCTATGCGAATCAAGCGGGCGCCGCTGCATTGAGGGATTACCTGAAGGCGGATAATCAGGATTATTTCTTGGAAGATTGTATTGAGGTTGCAACAAAAGGGTTGCGAGAAGATTATATGGAAGCGTTGAAGATTTTTAACGGAAAATAGAATGAGAAGATGAAACGGTGCGTAATCAGGAAAGGTGATTATGCACCGTTTTTTGATTGTTCACTACTCCATATCTGTATGTCTTTCTAACATACTTTCTCCAGTTTCTCCCATCTTTTCCATTAGTTCTAAGATGATTCCGTCGTAGGTTAAAAAACTGATTTGTTCAAAGGCAGAACCCATCGGTTGGATCGAAGTGAGATTATTTTCCTTTAGCTTCGGTGATACACCGGGAAGTACTACAACAACATCGGCTAGCATGGCTATTTCAGATTCTTTATCCATCGTTAGCAAAGCAAGTGTCACCCCGTTTTTCTTGGCTTTCTTAGCTAAGGCTACCAAACTCGGTGTGGTCCCAGAACCAGAACCGAGAATCAACAAATCACCCTTGGTTGTTCTCGGACAACTGATCTCACCCACGAGACTGACCGTTAATCCTAAATGAAGCAAACGGTTCGTGAACCCTTTGATAGCGACACCAGACCGGCCAGCTCCAGAAAGAAAAATTTTTTTGGCAGTCAAGATTACTTCTACTAATTGATCCAGCTCCTCATCGTTCTCGTAATCGACGAAGAATGACAATTCCTCAATTATTTTCTGCGTGTGTTTTTTTACAGACATACATTTCCCTCCAATAACTATTAGTACTTAAAGTCTAAAGAATGCTGAAAAGTCTCACAAGAGTATTTTTGACAGAGGAAGACTGACAAAGGTGTCCTTTCAAACGATAGCTTTTCTGAAAAACGCCCCCTATAATTAGTGTCAGAAGGCGCTTTCTAAAACGGATATTCTTAAGGAGGAAAAGAAAATGGAATTTCAGCAACCTGCAAATGCAAATAGCTGGCGAGCGAAGATTCAGCGTATGGGTGGATTTTTAAGTTCGATGGTGATGCCGAATATCGGCGTATTCATTGCTTGGGGTTTGATGGCAGCGTTCTTCATCCCGACTGGATGGACGCCTAATGAACACTTAAATGAACTGGTTCCGCCGATTTTGAATTATTTATTACCTGTCTTGATTGGATATACTGGCGGATACAACGTTTACGGTAAAAGAGGCGGAGCAATCGGCGCGTTGGCAACTATGGGGGTAGTTGTCGGAGCGGACATCACAATGTTGATCGGCGGCATGATCATGGGGCCGATCGGTGCAATTCTAATGAAGAAGATTGACGGATTATTTAAGGGAAAAGTAAAGCCAGGGTTAGAAATGCTGGTAGACAACTTCTCATTAGGATTTCTTGGGTTTGCGATAGCGCTTATTGGATTTGTGGCAGTCGAGCCGATCTTTGCGGTTATTCTATCCTTCATTTCAGGAGGAGTCGATTGGTTGATGGCGCGTAACTTGATTCCATTGACAAGTATCTTTGTTCAGCCGGCACAAGTTCTCTTTTTGAATAACGCTGTCAACCATGGGATTATGATTCCATTGGGGACCCAGCAAGTATTAGAAACAGGCAAATCGCTCTTATTCTTAGTTGAAGCAAATGGCGGCGCTTGGGTTGGATTGCTGATCGCTTTTTCAATGTTTGGTACAGGGATGGCAAAAAAATCGGCGCCAGCCTCTATGCTCATCCAATTCTTAGGCGGGATCGGTGAAGTAGCCTTTCCTTATGCCATGATCAAACCAGTCACGATCTTAGCACCGATTGCAGGCAACATGGTGGCCTTAGCTATTGGTCAATTATTCGGCGGTGGAACGGTCGGCGCCGTTTCTCCCGGCAGCTTCTTAGCTTTACTGATGATGACGCCGCGAGGAAACTTTGTCGTGAACATCGCGATGTATGCGTCAGCAGTCTTAGTTTCTTTTATTGTCGGCGCCTTCTTCTTACGCCTAAGTTTGAAAAAGGATCTTGCGGCTGAAGAAGCGTTGGCTTTAGAGGGTGCTGGTGCATCTACTACAGAAGTATTCGAAACGGCAGCGCCAGAACCAATTATAGCTGAGACTGCTGTGCCAACAGGCAAGATGATCAAGAATGTCATCATCGCTTGTGATGCTGGGATGGGCTCTAGTGCGATGGGGGCGTCCATGTTAAGTACCAAAGCCCGCAAAAATATGCTGGAGGTAACGGTCAAAAATGTTTCGGTCGATAACATTCCAGAGAACGCCGATTTGATCATTACCAATGAAATTTTATTAGAGAGAGTAAAAGGTCTGACAAGTGATAAACAAGTTCCTATATTGACGATCAAGAATTTCTTGGACAATAGTGAATATGATCGTTTTATAAAGTTTATCCGAGAAAACAATGGCGAATAGGCGTATCCGCTTTCATATTAGTGTAGTATGATGAATTCTACTAATTCATAGATGGGGGAGGAATCTACATGTACTTATCTACCAGAGAAAGCTCTATCTTAACGATCTTATTAAATAGTAGAAATAAACATACAGCGCAGGATATCAGTGAGCAACTGAACATTAATGAGCGGACCGTTTACAGAGAATTAAAAAATATCAAAGCGACCTTGAAGACCTTTGATTTGGAACTGGTGACGATTCCTTCAGAAGGCTTTGAGATCCAAGGCAAGCCTGAGAATCTCTCGGCACTGAAGCAGGCTTTTCAAAAGCAGAATATCCATCAAATCTTGACTGTGACAGAACGGGTCGATCTCGTCACATTGATACTATTGTTGGAAGAGGACTTTATCAAGATGCAGGCGATTGCTGCGCAATTATTAGTCTCTCTTTCAACAATCAAGAAGGATATCGCCTTTTTAACAGATAATCTACCTGAAAAGGGGATTCGAGTGATCCCTAAAAAAGGCGAAGGGATCAAATTGGAGACGGATGTGATCAATCGTCATATCCTGACTTTGGATATCTTGACGAAGCATGTGACTTCTTCGGAATTTATCGCATGGTTTTTACTAAAAAAATCGAAAGATTCATTTTATAAAAAGATTTGTTTTCAAAAAATAAATGAACCTCTCCATTTTGCATACGAGCAGTTAGGCGAGTTGAAGGCAGATATTGACGATAATGATTTACAGGAGCTCGTCATTTTACTCTCTTTATGGCTCAATATCTGTCACCTGACCGCTCTGCCGAATAATTCGATTGATACGATCGCCATCGAGCTGAATCAAACAGGGAACAAACTTTATCATCGAATGATTGAAAAGCAAAAGACGATCTTGACGGAAAAAAGTCATCCAGAATCCTTTTTGGATTACTTGAAGTGGATCATTCATTTATATTTCCAGCGAAATCATACAGATGAGTTTGACCTGCCGCGTTTTGATAATGATATCGCCATTTCAGTGAAGGCCATGGTGAATAATGTCGAAGCACAATTAGGGGTGAAGCTTCACGGCAATGAACGACAGGTTCGCGATCTGTCTGCGCATTTAAGAAAGGCCGTCACTCGGATCAATAGCGGGCTATTTGTCAGAAATCCTATGAAAGATGAGATCAAGAAAAATTATCTGTTCATCTTTGAGATTGTCAGTCGCGCAGCAGAAGAAGTCTTCGGAAAAGACTTTTTTCCAGAAGATGAGCTGTGTTTCCTCGTATTGTACTTCGTGATGATGATCGACAAGCTATCTAATAAGGCCTTTCGTGTACTGATCGTGTGCTCCAGTGGGATGGGGTCATCAAAAATGCTGACCAGCCGGTTGGAATATGAAGTTCCAGAGGTTTACGTGAAAGATATTATTTCGCTAACTGATCTGCATAATAAAGATGTTCATGATTACGAACTCGTTCTATCAACGATCCCGCTGCCATTGGCGCCGGAAGACTACTTAAAGGTCTCTCCTTTACTGAATGAACAGGAGCTGGCTTTAGTCCAGACTAAAATCAACAACCATAAATATAGCGATCTAAAAACGATTCAGCGGCAAAAGCAGATGACTGTCGAGGATTTTGAACAGCATCTTGTCCAGAAGCTGTTCTACACCCAAAAAATCTTGGAGCTGATGAATCATTGTCAATTCAGCGAAAAAAGAATATTCATTACAAAAATCAAGAAAAAGCGAGATGCGCTCAAGCAGTTAGCTATTGCATTGGACGTTGATGAAGCGAAACTAACTAACAGCATTCAAACAACGGTGCAGCAGGAACAGACGGTGAACTTCATTGTTCGCAGAAACAAAGCTTTATCGGCGGATCGTATCCAGTTGATTTCTGAGGCGTCCAAGCAGTTGGGCAATTATTATTTAGTCGTGATCGAAACAACGGAAGATTTTTCAGAGATCAGTCAAAAGTTTTATCGACAAGTCAAAGAGATCTTTTTTGATCATGTCTACGAATTAAGCAAAATCGAATCAGCGAATGATTTGAAAACCTATTTAGTAAAGATGAATGAAATTGTATAGATTGCGAGATGGGAAGATGAAAATTTTTAAAGACGAAAATATTCAATTGAATCAATACTATGAGAATAAAATCGAAGCCATTTTAGCTGCTGGAAAAATTCTAGTTGAAAATGGGTATGTAGAGGAAAGCTACCTTCAGGACATGCTGGCGCGGGAAGAAGAAGTCTCGACATACATCGGAAACAATATTGCTATTCCCCATGGCATAGTGAAGTCAGTAGAAAAAATCCACTCATCTGGAATCTCGTTATTACAGGTTCCAGAAGGTGTCGATTTTGATGGGAACACAGCCTATTTAGTTTTCGGTATAGCGGGAAAAAATAATGAGCATCTAGAGATTTTAGGACAGATTGCGACGATTTGTTCAGAGATGGAAAATGTCGAGATTCTTCGTCAAGCAACATCTAAAGCAGAGATTTTGAAAATTTTTGAGGAGGTCGTCGTTTAATGAAACAAGCATTACACTTTGGAGGAGGAAGTATCGGGATCGGCTTTATCGCTGACCTGTTGAATGAATCAGATTTTGAGGTAACGATCGTTGATATTGATAGCGGCTTAGTTGATCAAATCAATGAAACGAACACCTTTGATTTGTATCTGATCAATGAGGAGTATAAAAAGAAACAGCTAACACACCTCCACGCATTATCTTCCATCGAAGATCAAGCAGCGATCATTGATCAAATCAGTACCACTGACTTGATCACGACAGCAGTCTGGGCTGAAAATTTGCCAAAGATTGCTCCTGTTCTTCTTGAAGGATTGAAAAAGCGTGTGGATCATGGCCATGATCGAGTAAACATCTTGGCGTGTGAGAATGCGATGTTCAATAGCGAGATTCTGCGTAAAGCGATTCTTGCATTAGATTCATCAGCGGAGGGCTGGCTAGACACCATCGCGGCATTTCCTAATACCGCGGTTGACCGGATGGTATTGGCTTCTGAGCACGAAGGGAAAAAGACGATCGACATCGGTCGCGATCATGAATTAGTGATCGAAGAATCAAAATTAGTCGATCCAGCAGATAAGCCGATCAAGGAGGCTGTCTATACGACCAATTTAAAAAAATATATCGAACGGAAGCTTTATATAGTGAACTGCGGTCATGCATGGGCTGGGTATATTGGTTTTGTCCATGGCTACTCCATTATCCAGGATGTTTTCCATAATGAAGAGCTAGTACAGATGATTCGCGAGACGATGTGGGAATCCGCACATTTGTTAATGGAAAGATATGGCTTCACTGAACAGGATATGATCGACTACATCAATTTTATTATGGATCGTTACCAGACACCGGGCATCGAGGATCTGATTACCCGAGTGTCTCGCTCGCCGATTCGCAAGCTGCAACCAGAGGAACGCTTGGTAGGGCCATGTGTTCAATGCGAAGAGCTGGGACTAGAGAATCAACGCCTATTAGAAGGGATCGCAGCAGCATTTCTTTTTGACAATCCAGAAGACGAACAATCTGTTGAACTTTTAGCGTATGTGGCCGAGCAGGGTATTGATGAAGCAATCGTTCATTATACGAAGATTCCATTAGACAATCGGATGCATCAGGCGATCAAGAAAAATTATCAGAAATTTATGGAAATGAAGGGGTAAGTCGACATGAATGCAGAATTTTCAAATCAAGCAGGAAGTCGAGTGGTGGACGCGATTATTTCCACGATCAAAGTCAGCAAAGGATATTTAACTGAGGTCGATAGTCATGGCGGTGATGGTGATCATGGCATCAATATGAATAAGGGCTTCACTATCGCCAGAGAAGAGCTAGATAAACAACCTGATTACACCATGAGTGAAGGATTAAAGGTCATCAGTCAGGTGTTGATGAGTAAAATCGGCGGCTCGATGGGACCATTATACGGAAGTTTCTTCAGAGGACTAAGTGCGGCATCCAGAGAGAGCGGAAAGATCAACAAAGAAATAATGCTGAATATGTTGAAGAAGGCGTATCAAAATCTGGCTGATCTAACGGATGCCCGAGTTGGTGATAAAAGTTTGATGGATGTGTTGATTCCATCAGTTGAAGCATATGAAAAAGCATTATCAGCTGGGAAAAGCTTTGAGCTTTGTTTAGCAGAATCTTTAGCTGCGGCTAAGACAGGTCTTGAATCTACAAAGGCGATCCCTGCAAAAATTGGACGCGCAAGCCGGATTGGTGATCGCTCGATCGGACATCAGGATGCCGGAGCGACCTCTTGTTATTTAATCCTTGAAGCGATGGTACAAACAATCTATGAATTATTGGAGGAATAGCAGCGATGCAAATTTTTGTGAATAATCCAGATTTTATTGTTGAGGATATGCTGAAGGGCTTTGTGGCGGCACATCCTGAGGTGATGCTTTCGCCGCTGAATGAGCGAGTCGTCACCCTCAAGGAGAAGAAAGAAAAAGTCGGCGTAATTACGGGTGGAGGCAGCGGACACGAGCCAGCCTTTCTAGGTTATGTGGGTGAAGGAATGTTGGACGCTGTTGCAATTGGTGAAATTTTTGCCTCACCGCCCGCTCAAGCGTTCTTGGATGCAATGATCGAGGCAGATAATGGACGAGGGGTGGCCTGCCTGTTTGGTAACTACGCCGGCGATAATATGAATGTCAAAATGGCAATTCAAATGGCTGAGGATATTGAAGTCAAGTATGTAGTGGCGACAGACGACATCGCCTCTTCTCCTAAAGAAACTCGTGAAAAACGTCACGGAATCGCTGGCGGGTATTTCATGTGGAAGGTTGGCGGAGCAAAAGCAGCGAGTGGTGCGACATTGGATGAGGTCATAGAAGTAGCACAAAAAGTGGTTGAGCGAACCAGAAGTATTTGTGTCGGGATCAGTCCCTGTACCATTCCAGCTGTCGGTACGCCTAACTTCTTGATCAACGAGGGGACGATGGAGTTTGGAATCGGTCATCATGGTGAGAAGGGGATTGAAAGTAAAGCATTAGGTACTGCCAATGAAATTGCTCCTGAGATGACGGAAGCTATTTTGACGGACTTTGATTTTGATGAAAATAGAAATTTGGCTGTGATGATCTCAGGCTTAGGCTCAACCATGCTGATGGAGCAATATGTCATTTGTGGCCAAGTTTTAGCCATATTAAAGGAACAGGGGCATCAGGTAGAAAAGGTTTATGTCGGTAATTTTGTCACTTCGTTAGACATGGGTGGTCTATCACTAACGATCGTTGATTTAGATGAAGAGATCACACAATTATTAGAGGCCGATGGACAGGCTACTGGATTGAAAAACTATTAAGGATAGGGTGAAAAAATGAAATTACAACTAGCTTTGGATGAGTTAAAATTAGAGGAAGCATTAGTCTTTGCAGAAAAGGTACAGGAGCACGTTGATATTATTGAGGTGGGTACACCATTTGTGATTGATTCCGGGATGGAGGCTGTCCGCCAATTCAAAGAGAAGTTTCCAAATAAAGAGATCTTGTCAGATGAGAAAATCATGGACGGCGGCTATTATGAATCACAGCTGGGGTTTGAAGCAGGTGCCGAATATGTGACCGTTTTGGGTGTGACTGATGTAGCGACGATCAAGCAATGTGTCAAAGCAGGAAGCGATTTTGAAAAAAAAATTGTCGTCGATATGATTTGTGTGGCAAATCTTGAAGAAAAAGTGGCAGAAATGGAAGAGCTGGGGGTAGATGTGTTAGCGGTCCATACAGGAGCGGATCAGCAAGCCTGCGGTCGAACTCCACTTGACGATTTGAAGGTCATGACAACTTGTGCGAAGAAAAGTAAGATTGCAGTCGCTGGCGGGATCAGCAGCAAGACGATCGATAAATATGTTGCTCTAAATCCTGATATCATTATTGTTGGCAGCAGCATCACCCATGCGCCCGATCCTGTAGAAGAAGCACGCTTGATCAAAGAAGCGATGCTCGCGAAAGCTTAGGGGGTGAAAACGGATGACCCCATCAAAAAATTTACTTGCAATCCTAACTGAGCTGACTGAAGATGCTCAGCAAATCGATCAACTGCAATTGGAGCAGGTTCAATCGTTGATACTAAAGGCAAAACGTATTTTCGTTGCTGGTGCTGGACGTTCTGGGTTTGCGGCTCGTGCCTTTTCTAATCGTTTAATGCATTTAGGCTTTACCGTGTATTTTGTGGGCGAGCCAACTACTCCTTCGATTCGCGAAAACGACTTGATCATAATCGGATCTGGCTCAGGTCGTACCTCAGGTCTGGTCAATATGGCCAAAAAAGCAAAAAGTGAAAAAGCTCAATTGGCGACGATCACGATCCACCCGAAGAATCCGATTGGAACGATGGCTGATGCATTGATTCAAATTCCCGGTATTTCAACGGGTGATAAAGCAACAGAGAAAGCACCATCGATCCAGCCAAACGGCTCCTCTTTTGAGCAGTTATCTTGGCTTGTCTATGATTCACTGATCGTTGATTTGAAAAAGGAACTAAACCAAGAGCAGACGGATATGGATTTCCGGCATGCCAATCTTGAATAACCATCAGCATCGAGCTTATGCTCGGTGCTCTTTGGTCAGGGAGGATAAAAATGAATGTTGCATTGTTTGATTTGGATGGCACATTGATTGATTCAGAACGCTATTATTTTTCGATTTGGCAGGAATTGATGGCACGAGAGGGCTACTCTTTAAAGCAAGATTTTTATCAGAGTGTCGTCGGTTCGCCGACATCGATCTTGAAGGAGAGGTTCCAGGAACACTTTGACGAAATCTCGATGTTCGATCATCTGTTTGAAGAGTTTATAACTAGACGGAAGCAAGCGCAAACACAGGCGGTTTTCCCTATTACCAAAGGCTGCTTCGAGTATTTAGCTTATTTGTCAAAGTACGACATCGTTTGCGGCATCGTTACGTCTAGTTATCAAAAAGAAGCAGAAAGGATACTGGATAATTTGAAGCTCACCCCATTCTTTTCTTTTGGTGTATATGGTGATCAGGTCACCAAAGGAAAACCGGATCCCGAAATCTATCATAAAGCGATCGAGATTGCTCAGCATCCTGTCGATCAAATCGTGGTTTATGAAGATTCCCCCAACGGGATACGTTCCGCAGTTGCGGCTGGTTTGTCCTGTGTCCACATCAAAAATTTTGTCGATCCGACTCCAGCGATCCTGCAGCTAGTTGAAAGCAGCTGTTCTGATTTTTTTGAAGTCATGAGTATCCCAAATATCCGCCTAGATTAGCAGTCGTTGCGCTGCTCTTTTTAATTAAAAAAACGAAAATGCTTCTAGCTACACTGCACCATATCCTCTATAATAAAAGGATGATGAAATTTTGCTGATAAAAAAATCATCGAATGTGAGGAAAAGGGAGCGATCGAATGAAAATAGTGCCATTCAAAGTAGAATTATGGATGAATGAACATGAGGATAAAGCAATTTATAATACAGGAGAAACCTGCGTCGACTCCATCAGCATGGATGAGTTATTCGCGATTGCTGGATTAAATAAGCAGGAAGTATTAAACGAACTGACGCAAAAGCGCCTGACTTATGGACATATTTTTGGCAATCCAAAGTTTAAAGAAGGGATTGCTTCCCTTTACGAAACAATCCAAGCAGAGGATATCACGACGACCCATGGCGCGATTGGCGCAAATCACTTGGTGCTCTATTCATTGGTTGAACCTGAGGATGAGGTGGTAGCTGTACTACCAACGTATCAGCAGCTGTATTCGATTCCGGCTTCTTTCCAAGCAACGGTGAAGCAGCATGTGCTGACACCTGAAAATAATTTCTTGCCTGACTTGACGCAATTGAGAAATCAGGTCAGTTCAAAAACGAAAATGATCATTATTAATAATCCTAACAATCCTTCTGGTGCTTTAATGGATCGTGGGATGCTGGAGGAGATTATTGAGATTGCTAGAGCAGCAGATGCTTATATTCTTTCAGATGAGACGTATCGCGGATTGACTCAAGAAGAGGTGGAGAGCACTTCAATTGCAGATATGTATGAAAAAGGCATCAGTGTTAGCAGCATGTCGAAAGTGTGGTCGCTGGCTGGACTGCGATTAGGCTGGATTGCGACAAAAAATGTCGAAGCGTTAGAGCAGTGCTTGCTTCACCGTGATCATAATACTATCAGCTGTGGCATGATTGACGAGGAACTAGCTGCGATCGCTTTAGCAAATAAAGAAAAAATCTTGGCAAGGAATCTAAAAATCGTACGTGACAATTTGAAGATTTTAGATGAGTGGGTAGCAAAAGAACCCCACATCTCTTATGTAAAACCACAGGCAGGTACCGTGACACTGCTTTATTATGATTTTGATCTTCCAAGCAGAGAACTCTGTCTTGATCTGATCGATAATCATGGCTTGCTGTTTACTCCTGGAGATTGTTTTGAATTTGAAAACTGTGTTCGGATCGGGTATGGCTGTAGTACAGAAGAATTGATTGCTGGTTTGAACAAATTTTCTGAATACTTGGCGACGATTTAAAATTTGAGAGCGTAATGATCTTTCTAAGGTCTTACGCTTTTTTGCTGTAGAAATAATCTTGTTGGTTAATAAAATCCTACAATTCGTTAACAACTGCTCCATTATCAATTACGACAAGCAATGGTACACTAAAGGTGATCAGAGAGGGGCGGTTAACATGACGTTGTTAATGGGAAGGATTATCCAGAAGCTTAGAAAAGAACAGAATTTGACACAGGGGCAGGTAGCAGCAGCTTTAGGAGTCACAACTGCTGCCGTTTCGAAGTGGGAGACAGACAGTACCTATCCAGACATTTCCTTATTAGGCCCGTTGGCACGATTGTTGAAGACGAATGTGGATCAGCTAGTCAATTTTAAGAAAGCATTGAGTGAGCTAGAAGTAACGAATTTTGAAAAAGAAGCCCGAGCTATTTTTGAAACAGGTGATAGTCAACAGGCAATGGATTTTTGCGACGCGCTGCTGAAAGCTTATCCTAGTGATGACCTGTTACGCTTTCGCCTAGCTTCAGTGTATATCTTCTATCTGAACGCTTCTTCTGAGGAGAGTCAGATGAAGCATCAACTTCATGAAGCAATTCAATCATTTGAGGGACTTCGGACATCGGAAAATCTTGAATTGAAGCAAGCCTCTCTGCATGTTTTGGCAAGCCTCTATTTGATGGATGAGCAATTAGCCAAGGCTGAAGCGGTGATCGAGGAATTACCACCAGTAAATCAAGATCCTCGAATGATGAAGACAACTATTCTATATAGAAGGGAAGCCTATGAGGAATCTTTGAAGCTGAGTCAGCTTTGTCTATTCCAAGAATTACGAGATGCTAGTCTGAATCTTTATCACATAGCAAAAGTCGCGCGTAAGCAGAAGGAGTATGAAAAAGCGATTGAAATTGTTGAAATTGGTATCGAAATGGATAAACTGCTTCATATTGATCAGATTTCTGGCACCAATGCCAATTACTATTTGTTTAAAGCTGAAATTTTAGCGATTCAAGGAAAAAACGATGAAGCACTAAAGGAATTAAAAAAATTTATCCCTGCTTTAAAAACAGCCTTTGCATTGAAGAATCCAAGAAAAGACCTTCTATTCAATCAAATTGAGTTGAAGGACTCCTCCGTTTCCACCCAATATATCGCAGAACGAATGGCTGATTTAATTGAACAATCTGAGGAATTTTATCCATTGTTGGAAGACCAGCGATTTTCAGCATTATTAACTGAACTGAGAATGCTGAAAGAATAGATTACGAATCTGGAGGGCTGGATAACTAATTATCCAGTCTTTTTAACGTGCTAAAAATCCTATTACTTTCAAAGTATCGCCTCCTTAGTCGAATAATCATTTTGGATATAGGGTTATTGCCAAGACTTTGGTATGATAATAGTGAAATTATGAGCGAATTTTAAAAGGAAGAAAAAATAAGGAATTGGAGTAATCACTATGGACACCATTCAAAAATGGCTGCAAACGCATCAGAAGCGACTAGCGTGTGATTTTGCTGGGATTGCATGTAATGTAGCGACAGACGATAAACCAAAGGAGATTCGCTGGATTTATGTAGCGGGGAATCAAAGTGAGGCCTATAAAAAGATTCGATTGCAAATCGGCAGAGGTATTGCTGGATTGGTTTGGAAAACAGCACGAACACAATTAGATGAGAATATACTAGAGCAGCCAGAAAAGCTGATTGATTATCCAATTGCCAGACTAGAAAAATTACAGGTCGCCTTAGCAGCTCCGGTAATCAAGCGCAAAGAAGTGGTGGCGGTCTTGTTGCTGGGCTATCGCCAAAATCATCAGTTTACTAGGACTGAAAGAGAACAATTGGAAAAGCTGGCAAGTGAATTGAGCGAACTGTTCGAGGAGGATCAGGATGATTGAATTTCCTTTATCATTGTTTCAACGTATCCAAGAAGCGCTATGGCTTTTAGATCAATCCGATCAGGTGTTGGCGGTTACACAATTAGCCAAGCAGATTGAAACAAATTATCGATTTAGCTTAAAAGCAATATTGGAAATTAGTCGAGGGGAAGGGTGCGCGCTGCATAGCACAAAAGAAGAGTGCTTAAATTGTTCATTGCCAGGAAAAATATCTCCGTCCGGATTTCCGTTTGTCTTAATCGATTGCAATGGAAAACAAGAAGAGTTCTGGGGAAGCCTACAATCTGATGGTAAGCAGAGAATTTTGCAAATTCAAGCACGGCCAACTATTTCTACCGAGACCTCCTTTTTTGATTACTTAAATAATGCGCGTGAGTATGAACGAAAGAAAATTGCTCAAGATTTGCATGACGGTATTGCTCAAAGTGTCTACAGCTTGATGCTGGAAACGCGAGGATTAAAATGGTTGTCTTCCGATGCCCAGATGGAGAAATTAAAAGGGATCGATCGTCATTTTTCAGAGGTTCTAACTGAAATTAAAGAAATGGCTAGTGAATTACGGCCAATGGCGATTGATGCCTTTGGACTTGTTCACGCATTGGAGCAGTTTGTTGAGCGAACCAGTGAAATGACCGGTTTTGAAATAAATCTGTTGCGTGAAGGTGAAGAGCAAACCATGAATGAAACCACGCGAATAACCATTTACCGAATTATTCAGGAAGCAGTCAACAACGCGATGAAGTACTCAGGTGAAAATCAAATGACTGTTCGGCTTTCGTTTCAGACTGAAGATTTGCTAGTTGAAATAAAGGATCACGGAATCGGATTTGAAGGAGAGCATAAGGAAAAGGGATTTGGTCTGGCAAATATGAAGGAGCGTGCCCATTCAATTAATAGCAAGTTAACCATTTACGCTAGGCCAAACCAAGGAACGTGTATCAAACTTCATGTTCCTCTGAAGGAGGAGATAAAGTGAGAATTCTTATTGCGGATGACCATGCGATGATTCGTAATGCTTTGGCATTTTTAGTGAATGCTCAGCCGGATATGGATGTGGTGGCAGATGCCGCAGATGGACACGAGGCCTTTATGCTGGTTGAAAACAACCCAATTGATATTCTTTTAATGGATATCAGCATGCCTCCTGGTGAGAACGGTTTATTGACTGCTAAACGCATCAAGGAAACCTTCCCGCAGGTTAAGGTGATTATTTTGACCATGTATGATGATCGTTCCTATGTGCAAGAGGCGATGAAGGCGAAGGCTGATGGATTTATTTTAAAGACAGCAAATGACGAGACCTTGACAAAAGCGATTCGAAGCGTTTATGCTGGCAAGCGATACTATGATGGCTACACGGAACAGGAGTTAGGCGAGATTACGTTAGAGAAAGAAGATCCTTTGTACGCCAGCTTGTCTAAGCGTGAGAAGGAGATTTTGCCACTGATCGCCCTAGGAAATAATAATAAGCAAATCGCCGAACGGTTATTCATTTCCGTAAAGACAGTAGAGGTCCATAAGGCAAATATTCGAAAAAAACTGAAATTGGAAAGTTACGCGAGTCTATTACAATACAGCTTAAAAAATCATTTGATTGATTTCTAAAAAAAAAGGAATTGTTTGGAGCCTGCGTAAGCTGATTTAGTTAGGAGAAGAGAAATGATCGGGATTATCTTTGTTTTACATGGTCGCAAAAACAAGCTTTCAGTTGCAAATTTTTCAGGGATTGAAGCAGCAACGAAACACCTTACGCTCCCTTATGAAATAGGGCTGCTGGAAGGTGAACATCAAACCTTAGAGATGGCTATTCAATCCTTATTATCGCGACAGGTAAGCGAGATTATTTTTCTGCCGGTGCTGCTTTTTCCAGCCACCCACGCAAATGAGGATTTACCGAAGCGTGCCCAAAAAGCGCTTAATAAGCAGGTGCCCTATCAAATCTTGCCTACTTTGGGAACAACGCATGCAGTTGAGAAATTCTTATTGCAGCAAGTGACCTCGGTGAAGGATTCAAGGGCAGAGGTACTTTTGATCGCACACGGCACACCCCATTATCAGGAACCGTTTAAGCAGCTAGCGCAAATCGCTAGTAAGCTTGAAAGGCAACTTGGACGAAGGGTCTATCCAGCTGATTATTATGGGGAGCATCCGTATCTGCCTATTTTGGAGAAGCACAGCGAACCTATGATTATTCAACGTTTATTTTTAACGGAGGGGTATCTGGCGAGAAAAATAAAAAATAATATTATTGAACACAGAGGTGCACAGGATATTCTGCTGCCTACTATGCAAGATAGCGCAGCATTAGTTTCAGCGATTCTTGAAAGACTAACGCCCTACATTTAATCGTGATTGAAAGTGGTCGCTTCAGTAAATTTCGGATTATTTTTAAGCTTCTGCCTCTGTAACATTAATTATTTGAAAAAGCAGGTGTGACTATTACTTAGGTCACATCTGCTTTTTTGACTATGAAAGAAGGTATAAAATTTTCACATGAATAAATCGCTTTACAGCAAGCATATCCATTTCCGGCTTCACGAACTAGCTTTTCTACGCAAGCTATGCATACAGTTACTGCTAAACTCCATTAAGCAGAACTAGCATATCGGCAATAAGCAAAAGCTGAGCGAGTTTGCGAAGCCTTCCTTAAATAATTAGGGGATTCCCTAATATAAAAAACACTTGATATCCTTTATTGTGATTATGTGAACAAATAGAAGCTGAGGTGGAGATAGTGAAAGAACGGTTAGTGGTAATTGGGAATGGAATGGCAGGCGTTCGTACAGTAGAAGAAATCTTGGAGCGCGATCCTGATCGGTATGAGATTACGATCATTGGAGGCGAGCAATATCCAAATTACAATCGAATTATGCTTTCGAATGTATTGCAGAAAAAAATGACAGTCGATGAAATCATTACAAACCCAACCGAATGGTATCTGGAAAATCAAATTATTCTGAAAAATGCAGATCCAGCGGTAGGTATAAACTCAGAAGTGAAAACGATCACAACTGAATCAGGGGAAGTTGTTGCCTATGACAAAATTATTTTCGCTACCGGTTCTCATCCCTTTATTCTGCCAATTCCTGGAGCAGATAAGGAAGGGGTGGCCGCTTTTCGAACAATCGACGATACGGCAGAAATGTTAGCTGCGGCAGCAAAATATTCAAAGGCGGTCGTTATTGGCGGCGGCTTGCTAGGTCTTGAAGCGGCAAAGGGATTGCAGGAGCAAGGGATGGATGTCACGGTTGTCCATCTGGCAAAATGGCTGATGGAAACACAATTAGATGAGAAGGCCGGAAAGTTATTGCAGGCAGAGCTTGAAGAGCAAGGCCTGAAATTCTTGATGGAGCATAGTACCGAAGAGATTTTAGGAAACGAGCGCGTGACAGGTATGCGTTTTTCAAACGGTACAGAAATCGAAACGGATTTGATCGTGATGTCGATCGGTATTCGTCCAGCGGTGGAGCTGGCCCGGGAAATTGGTTTAGAAGTGAATCGCGGGATCGTCGTTAATGATTACATGGAGACCAGCCTTCCGAATATCTACGGAGTCGGCGAGTGTGTCGAGCACAATGGTATTTGCTACGGACTTGTGGCACCGCTGTTCGAGCAAGGAAGAATATTGGCAGATCTGCTTACGGAGCAGCCAGAAGTTAAAGCTTATCAAGGTTCAAAGACCTTTACCTCATTAAAGGTTTCTGGTGCAGATCTTTATTCTGCCGGCAACATTTTAAATACTGAGGGTATGGACAGTATCGAAGCCTTTGACAGTGCCTCAAAAAAATATAAGAAAATTTTCTTGAAGGATGGGAAAATTCAGGGAATCGTGCTTTATGGCGACACAGATGACGGTAGTCGCTACTACAATATGATGAAAAAAGGTCAAGAAATCAACGAGCTGGATCTGCAGACGATTGCTGTGCTTCAAGCAATTGGTGAAGGAGCAGGCATGGGGACGGACGTTGTCGAATGGGAAGATGACGAAACAGTTTGCGGCTGTAATGGCGTTGATAAGGGCACGATTTTGCGTTCAATTCGTGAAAAGGGCTTGTCCAGTGTCGGAGAAGTTGGAAAGGTCACGAAAGCTGGTACCTCCTGTGGAAAGTGTAAGCCGCAGGTCCAAACCTTATTAGAATATGAACTGGGGGATGCCGTTACCACGGCAACGGGTATCTGTCCTTGTACAGATTTAAATCGTGATCAGGTCGTTACACAAATCTATGCTAAGCATCTGACAAGTACGCAAGCGGTCTTTGCTGAACTAGATTGGCGTAACGTTGAGGGCTGTTCTAAATGCCGTCCTGCGGTCAATTTCTATCTGAATGTCGCTTGGCCTGCGGAGCATGAAGATGAACGAGATTCACGAGTAGTCAATGAACGAATGCACGCCAATATTCAAAAGGACGGGACTTTCTCAGTTATCCCAAGAATGCGCGGCGGACAAACGACCCCGCAACAGCTAATTAAACTGGCTCAAGTAGCGGAGCGCTACAATGTTCCATTAGTAAAGGTAACGGGTTCGCAGCGTATCGGCTTATACGGAGTGACGAAACAGGATTTGCCTAAAATTTGGGAAGAGCTAGATATGGTCGCTGCCCAAGCTTATGGAAAAGTGTTCCGTTCGGTTAAGACCTGTGTCGGGCAAAGCTTCTGTCGCTTTGGCACCCAGAAGACGATGGAACTAGGAATTAAAATCGAAGAAAACTTTGAGTATATTGATACGCCACACAAATTCAAGGTAGGTGTTTCTGGCTGTCCGCGAAGCTGTGTGGAATCAGCAGTCAAGGACTTTGGAATCATCGGTGTTGAAAATGGCTTCCAAATCCTAATTGGAGGAAATGGCGGGACTGAGCTAGTAGAAGCGCAGCATTTAGTGACCGTTGAAACGGAAGAGGAAGTCATAGAACTATGTGGCGCAATGCTGCAATACTATCGAGAAACAGGAATTTATGGTGAACGAACAGCGCCGTGGGTGGAGCGAATGGGGGTTGAAAATGTTAAGGCTGTTTTGTTGGATGCTGAGAAACGTCAAACACTTTGGGACAGTCTTAATCAAGCGATTGCGGCTAAAGCCCGCCAGGATTCATGGGGACCAATTACCAAGGACGTGGATTTAAGAGAAAAAATGTATACCATTGAACGGCCAGAATTAGTGGGAGTAGGTGAATAAGTTGACAAAATTATTAGCAACAAAAAAAGCGAAGTTAATTCCGCGAATTGGCCGCTTGATTGATTTGCAGGGAGAAAGAATCGCTCTTTTTCAGCTTTCCGATGGACGAGTCTGTGCGATCGAAGATTACTGTCCGTTAACGCAGGGACCTGTGTTAGAAGGAATTGTATCGGGGGAATATTTGTACGAACCAATGCGTGAATATAAGATTTCATTGATTGATGGAAAGATTCAAGAGCCTGATGAGGGACAGCTAAGAGTTTTTCCAGTAGAAATCATTGATGATGACATTTATATAGAGGTTTAGTGATGATTTCATTTGTTGGGGCTGGTCCGGGTGATATTGAATTACTAACCCTTAAAGGAAAAAAGCGTCTGCAGGAGGCTGATGCGGTGATCTACGACCGCTTAGTCAATCCTTTGCTGCTGTTTTACTGCAAACCTGATTGTGTGTTTATTTATGTGGGGAAGACACCGTATCAGTCAAGTATGCAGCAAGAGACAATCAACCAATTATTGCTGGATACACAAAAAAATCACAGCAAAATTGTTCGTTTAAAAGGAGGAACGCCCGAAATATTTGGCCGTTTAACAGAAGAACTGGAAGTAGTTTCCGGTAATAATATCGCATTTGAAATAATCCCAGGCGTTTCATCTGCTGGTGGCTCAACAGCCTATAACGGTATTCCCCTAACTGAACGGGGGCAGGCAAGAGCAGTTACCTTTATGACTGCTCATTTAATGATGAATGAGGAAGTTCTCTTGCCTGAACATTCTGCTGAACAGACGCTTTGTATCTACATGGGAATCGAGGCATTGCCAAAGCTCATTTTACAGTTGGTAAACCAAGGTTTTTCTGCGAATACGAAGATTGCAGTCATTAGCTGAGGGACCTATGGAAGACAAAAGAAAGTGTGCGGGACATTTTCAACGATTGAAGGACTTATCGCAAAAGAAAGAGTTAAAAATCCGGCAATGATTTTAATTGGCGAAGTGGTTTCAAACGAATGCCGATTCAATTGGTTTGAACAGCTGCCAGCATTTGGCAAACGGTATCTGCTTGTTTCAACACGTTCGCCGACTATCGACGAACTGATTCACTACACAAGTATCGGAGCGGATATTTGGTGGCACCAGGTAGGAGAAATGCGCGACAAACGCTTTGATCCTATCAGTGAACGTTATTTATCAGAACAGCAATTCGAAGAGGTCACATTTATAGATTCGACTTCAGAAAAATTGTTCTGTTCTTTAAAAAAAGGAGAGTGAAAGGATGTCATTATCACCGAAGGATTTAGTAGATGAAGCGATTACGCGAGGTAAGGCCAAGGCGAATTACAGTCTGTTGACAATCGCTGTGTTAGGAACGATGGCGGGAATCTTTATTGGATTAGCTGGAGTTGCAATGATCCGTACGATGGGATCAATGCCAAAGGAATGGGGCACCTTAGTGAATTTGCTGGGAGCAGTTGTTTTTCCCTTTGGTCTCATTTGCTTATTATTAGTTGGCGGCGAATTGGTTACAGGAAATATGATGGCAGTCAGCATGGCCTTATATGCAAAGGAAATCACGCTGAAGCAATGGGTACGTAATATGTTTTTTGTTACAGTGTTTAATTTGGTTGGCGCTTTAGCAGTCGCTGTATTTTTTGGCTATTTTTCGAACACCTTGCAGGGAGATTTTGTCGGTCGGACGATTGCGGTGGCTCAAGGGCGTGTGGCAGATGGCCCGTTACAGGCATTTTTATCAGGAATTGCATGTAACATCTTAGTTTGCACAGGGGTCTATATGAATATGGCCTCTCGAGATTTTATTGGTAAAATATTCGGTACGTGGCTGCCTGTCGCAGGGTTTGTCATCGCAGGCTATCAGCATGTTGTGGCGAATATGTTTTTGGTAGCTGCTGGAGTGTTAGCAGGTGGAGTAACGATTGGCCAATTCATTGAAAATATGGTATTCGTCTGGACGGGAAATCTAGTTGGTGGCGGCGTTATTCTAGCTGGCATGTACTTCCTTGCCTTTAAAGTGGGGATGAAACAAAACACCGAAGGATTGGAAAGTACGAAGACTTCCTCTATAATAGTGGAGGAAAAATAATTGATTGAGGAATACGATGAGAAAATTAAAGGTTGGGACAAGAAAGAGTCCCTTAGCCATGAAGCAAACACAAATTGTGATAAATTTGTTAATGACACACTGTCCACAGCTGGAAATCGAAATTGTCGGACTTTCTACTAAAGGCGATCGACTGCAGCAGGCACCTTTGACTCAAATTGGAGGAAAAGGTGTCTTTGTTAAAGAAGTCGAATACCAGCTGCAACAAAAAAAGATCGATTTTGCCGTACATAGCTTAAAAGATATGCCCGCCAACCTTCCTGACGACCTCATTCTAGCAGCTACGCCTAAACGTGCACAGCCATGGGATTGTCTGATTTTGAAGAATGACGCTGTACTTGAAGCTGAAAAAGAGGTAACGATTGGTACAAGTAGTCTGCGAAGAGCAAAACAGTTAGCGATGAAGTATCCTAATATGCGATTTGTTCCAATCCGTGGGAAAATAGAAACCCGTTTGGAGAAGATGGTAAGCGAAAAGATGGACGGGACTGTTCTTGCTTGCGCTGGATTAGAACGAATGAACTATTTTGATCAATTATCTAGCTATAAGATATTGCCTCCAGAATTATGTGTCCCTGCAATTGGTCAGGGGATTTTAGGTGTTGAATGTCGAAAAGAAGATCGCGAGGTTTTTGATTTGTTAGTTCAAATAACGGATGAAAAAACATCTTCAGCGGCAACGGCAGAACGTTTCTTTTTACGTCAAATGAATGGCAATTGCGACCTTCCGATCGGGGCCTTCGCCGAGAAAAATGGGCAGGTATGGGATTTCTATGCTTTTTTGGCCGAGAATATGGATGCTACAGGCAGACAGCTTCACTTGTTAGGAGACGATCCGCTATCCTTAGCGGAACAGGCGGTCAAGGAGTTATTTTCTCAAAAAACCTATTGTTGATATGAAAGAAAGATTTCGTGGTCATTAGGATCACGGAGTCTTTTTTTTGCGATTTGTTAAGGTTGAGATGTAGATGTCGTTTTTAACCAAAAATAGAACAAGTTGGTTAGCCAAATCGTATGCCTGAGTTAGCTTTGGCAAAATTAGGAATACTTGAATTTCCCATTGGTAGGAAAAAAGTAAGTTTGTGAGGCCAGCATAGATTTTCCTATAATAAGCTTGTAAATAAATGAAAGTGGTGAAGAAAATGAAAAACATCTTGTTAATTTGCGGTTCAGGTGCTTCAAGTGGCTTTATGGCAGCGGCGATCAGAAAAGCAGCCAAAAAAAGAAAGGTTGAAGTAACAGTTAAGGCTGCCAGCGAATCGCAATTGGACGATCGGATTAATGAAATCGATTACTTGCTGATAGGACCACATTTGTCTTATATGCTAAATGATCTACAAGAGCAAACCAAAGACAAAAATGTCAAGGCGGCAGTAATTCCGCAAGCAGTTTATGGGACGCTGAATGGAGAGAAAGCGTTGGATTTGATTTTAAAAATGGAGGGTTAACTGATGGATAAAATTATGAATTTTATGACGAATTCCTTTGCTCCTAAAGTGAATAAAGTAGTAAAAAATCCTTGGATTTCCGCTATTCAGGATTCGATCATGGTGGCATTGCCGCTAGTTTTTGTCGGCTCATTAGTAACCGTGGTGTCACTATTAAAAAATATTTTCAGCGGTATGCCTGATTTTTCCATGATTAGCAATTTTTCATTTGGGATGTACGCATTAGTAGTAGCGTTTTTAATTCCTTATTACTTGATGGAGAAAAAAGGCTATGGTGGTCAGAAGCTCATTTCTGGTGCAGCTTCACTGGTATTATTCATGATGCTGCTTTTTCCAACAATGACAGCCGACGGTGAGGCGGTCTTCATTCTTTCTCGTTTCGGTGCTACAGGTATGTTTTTATCAATGATTACTGGACTATTTGTCGGTTTTGTCATGAATTTTGCTGTGAAGTATTCTTTCTTTGATGAAGATACACCGATTCCCGATTTTGTCGTAGGTTGGTTCAATAGTTTACTGCCAATCACCTTTATCTTACTGGTAGGCTGGCTGATCACATTCCAATTCAAAATTGATTTCTTTGATGTTGTCTTGCTAGTCTTCAGTCCATTGGCAAGCATTGTCCAATCGTATCCGGGCTTTGTGTTATCCGTTTTCATTCCTGTATTTCTATATACATTCGGGATTTCTGGCTGGGTAATGATGCCTGTGGTTTATCCGGTTTACATGTCAGGTTTGGCAGCGAATGCTGAAGCTGTGGCAAATGGTGGACAAGCAATCAACATCGCTACTCAAGAAACCTGTTACGCCTTTTCGTCGATGGGTGGGATCGGAACAACATTGGCTTTATCTGTGATGATGCTTTTGTTGAGTAAATCTGCGCAATTAAAAGCAATCGGTAAAGCAGTCATCATTCCTTCGATCTTTAACATCAATGAACCATTGGTATTTGGAGCACCGATCGCCTTTAATCCTTACTTGATGGTGCCAATGTGGATCAATAGTATTATTGTTCCAACGATTGCTTATGTAACAATGTCACTAGGATTAGTCAACATACCGTCTAGCACATTTCTGTTGTGGTATATGCCATATCCATTTACATCTTACTTGGCGACGCAGGATTGGCGAGCGATTGTTGTATGTGTGTTGATTTTTGCCATTACGTGGCTGATATTCCTGCCGTTCTTTAAGGCCTATGACAATTCATTGGTAAAACAAGAAGCTCAGGAGGCCATGGAGGAAGCAGAGGCAGAAGCCGTTCATTAAAAATAACTATAAACTATTAGCAGGAGGTCGCATATGGAAGAGACAAAGCATTTAGAGGAGAATGATCAATTAAATCAATTATCGATGAACATTTTGGTTCATGCGGGAAACGCACGTGATCATCTCGTTCATTCTTTGGAAAGTTTAGAAGCAATGGATTTTACTACAGCAAAGCAAGAGGTTCAGGCCGCACGTAAAGAGGTAGTGATTGCTCACGGTTTGCAGACAGATACACTGCAATTAGAAGCCTCAGGTGAACAGATTCGTTATTCAACCTTGTTTTGCCACGCACAAGATACCTTAATGACAGCGCAAAGTGAAATCTTAATCGGTGAACATTTGGTTCGCTTGTTTGAAGCATTTAGTCAAAAATAAACAGTACAATTATTCAAGGAGGAATTTCATTGGAAAAATATCAAATACCAAAAGACTTTTTATGGGGCGGTGCCATCGCGGCTAATCAGGCAGAGGGCGCCTATAAAGTTGATGGAAAAGGCGTCAGTCTTGCGGACTTGCACAAGTATTATCCAGATAAAAGCAATGCTGAGATTGCAGAGGAACAGCATAAGGGGATGTCTTTGGCAGATGTGAAGGCTAACCTAGCGGATACGGAAGGTTATTATCCAAAACGTCATGGGATTGACTTTTATCATACCTATGAATCAGACTTGGAATTACTCAGCGAAATGGGCTTCAAGACCTTTCGTACATCCATTGACTGGACTCGAATTTTTCCGACTGGTGATGAAACGGAGCCCAATGAAGAGGGATTGGCCTACTATGATCGGTTGATTGATAAGATAATTGAACTGGGAATGGAGCCGATCATTACTATTTTACATTACGAGACACCTGTTGAAATTACGTTGAAATATGGCGGCTGGAACAATCGCAAAGTGATTGATTTATTTGTTAAATATGGAAAAGTAGTCTTAGAACGCTATCAAACAAAGGTAAAATATTGGATCGTGATTAATCAAGTCAATCTGATTCAGTTTGAGCCCTTTAACTCAACGGCGATTCCTTATGATACGGTAGATAATTATGAGGAAGCCAGCTTTCAAGCGGTTCATCATCAGTTTGTAGCAAGTGCTAAATTGGCAGCCTATGCCAAAACAATCAATCCTGATATGATGATTGGTACAATGATGGCTGATTGTACGGCGTATCCTTACTCCTGCGATCCTGACGATGTGAACTTGGCCTTGCGTCGAAATCGTATGCAATATTTCTATACTGATGTTCAATTCCAAGGAGCCTATCCACAATATGCCTTGAATTACTTTGCTGAAAATGACATCCACCTAGAAATTACTGATGAAGACAAACAATTGTTGAAGGATCATCCAATGGATTATTTAGCCCTGTCTTATTACTATTCGCAAATGGTCGACGCTTCAAAAAATACGATGAGCCCATCTTCTGTGACACCAAATCCGAACTTGAAGGCTAATCCGTGGGGTTGGGCGGTTGATCCGCAGGGGCTGTACAATTCATTATCTCAATACTGGGATCGTTATCACAAATCCATTATCATTGCGGAGAATGGTTTTGGCATGTATGACAAATTGGAGGATGGAAAGGTTCATGATGACTATCGTATTTCCTATCTATCTGAGCATATTGCCCAAATGAAACGCGCTATGTATGACGGCGCTGACGTGATCGCCTATTGCGCTTGGGGCCCGATTGATATTATCAGCTGTTCTTCTGCCCAGATGGAAAAACGCTATGGCTTCATTTATGTCGATCTGGATAATGAAGGAAAAGGCTCTGGTCAACGAATCAAAAAAGACAGCTTTGAATGGTACAAACAGGTGATTGCTTCAAACGGCGAGACATTATAATCAATTGAAAAGTTGATCTTTGTGATCAACTTTTCTTTGAATGGAGGTGTAAATGTGCTGACTAAAAAAGAAAAAGAGCTGATTGATTATTTAAATAAAAAGGCTCGTTGGGTAACCTCAGATGAACTAGCTGAATTTAGCAGTTGCACCACTCGTACGATTCGTAATCGTATTGCCAAGATCAATCAAAACAATCCAGCGCTTATTTTAACCAGTCATCGCGGCTACCAGTTGAATGGGGAAGTAGGTATCGAGTCAGGCGGCACCGAGGATCGCAAATCTCGGATCTTTTTGGAGCTGTTGAAGCATTCGTCGGAGGGAGTCGACTTTTATGAACTGGCGGAGAAGCTTTTCATCTCTGAATCTACGTTAAAAAATGATATCCAGCAATTAAAAAAAGAAATCACCAACGATGCGATTCAAATTGTTTTCGAACAAGATTATATTAAGCTGACGGGACCAGAACGGGCAAAGCGCCGTTATCTTATCTCACTCTTATACAATGAAAGTGACCTGCAGGAAAAGCTGAAGGTCAGTATTCAGCAAATGATTGGGTATATTTCGCTGGAAAAGCTGCAGCAGACGATTCAAAACGTGTTGACTGAAAACAATATCCAGATCAATCAATACTCGCTGAATAACATCGTACTCCACTTTGCTATCAGTATTGAACGTATTCGCCAAGGGCATAGCCTAAAGAAAAGCTTGAATGAAAATCCCGCACAAAGCAGTCCGGAATTCTTAATCGCAGAAGAAATCAGCAATCAATTGGCACAGCAATACGGTATTCATTTTTCCCATGCAGAATTAGAGCAATTGTCATTATTATTTATTGGCATGCAAAATGAAAACTTAGCAAAGGAAAAGAATCAGCAGCTTTCCAGCTTTGTTGATCCCAAAATCATCAGCGCCTTAAAGGACGTCTTAGCCGAGGTAGAGCGGACCTATTTAGTCGAATTGAACGATGAGGAATTTTTCAATAAATTAGCGATTCATCTACAAAGTCTGTATTATCGTTCTCACTACGAAACCTTTACTCGCAATAGCAGCTTGTTGGATTTAAAAACAGCCTATCCGTTGATTTATGATCTAGCCGTGTACATTTCTTCTTTAATTCAAGATCGCTTGGCTATCTGGTTCAATGATGACGAAATTTCATTCATTGCTTTACATATTGGGTCATTTCTTGAAACGCAAAAGCATTTTCGTAATCAGATTACCATTCAATTAGTAGTGAACGATTATCATGATATTGGCAGAAATCTAAGGAAAGAAATTGAAGAACGCCTCGGAGAAAATATCAACGTCATAGTGACAGAAAAATGGAAAGCTGCGAATGCTGATTATGATTTATTGCTAACGACAGATCGGGAAACAGCTTCTAAAAACGAAGGGGCCGTTTTTATCCATCCTTTTTTAACCGACAAAGATGTTAAAAAAATTGAAAAAAGAATTGACGCTTTAAAATCACAGCGGGAAAAAAGACGCATGTATCAAACCATCGAAAAATTCATTTTGCCAGAATTGTATTTCAATCAGTTTGATCCTGCTGGATTAACGCCGATGGAAATACGAAGTCAAATCAATCAACGAATGGTCAATGAACACTTTGTGGACGCTCATTTCTTAGAAAAGGTAGAAAAGCGTGAGCGGATGTCTCCAACCAGCTTTCCATCAGGAATCGCAGTCCCCCATTCTGTCGAGCTGGAAGCCAAAAGAAGCGGAGTGGCAATCATGACGCTGCAAGAACCATTGGTTTGGGCTGATCATACGATTAAGCTAATCGCTTATATTGCTATTAATAAAGAAGAAGCAAATGAATTCAATGATTTTTTTGAGAAATTTATTGAGATTGTTTCGGAACCGATCAATACCAAGCAGCTAAGTATGAGCGAAGATTATGAGGCGTTTATTTTACGTTTGAAGGCGATGGTGGAGGCCGATGAGTAAAAACTTTCTAGGTCGGTTGTTCTTAGTGATTTTTGGTACGATCTTGATGGGTCTTGGAATCGAAATGATCGTGGTGGCCAATCAAGGATTTGATTCTGTTAGTACGTTGATCTTAGGATTAATGCAACATACAGCGATTCCTTTTGGACGCTGGAGTCAATTGATAAGCTTCCTATTTTTATTGATGACTTTTTTGTATAATCGCAGGATTTTAGGAATCGGCAGTCTCATTAATACGTTCTTAGTTGGTGAGACCATCAATCAAACGGCAAATATTTTTCAATCCATCGATTTTTTTAAGAATAGTATGGGAAGTTCTGTTTTAGGCTTTTGTCTAATGGCACTTGGCACAGCGATCTATTTAAGTGGTGGTTTAGGTTCAGGTCCATTGGAGGGAATGATGTTTTGTGTCTGCGATTGTTTACAGGTTTCTCTGCAAAAGGGCAGAATCATACTAGATTTTATCATTGTCGTTAGTGGAATACTTTTAGGCAGTACCTTTGGCGTTGGCACAGCCTTTGCTATTTTTCTCTTAGGTCCTATGATCCAGTTTTGCTTATCTTTGTTAAAACGAGTTGCTGTAAGTAGCACAATGTTTCGCAGCAAAAAGCAATTATCAAAATAAAATAGGTCTTTTAAAGGATGTACAAAGTCTTGCGCATCCTTTTCGTAAGGGCGAGAAGAAGAGAACCGTTTAATAAAAAAAGCACTACGTCAATTAGTTGGTGATTCCAAAATTAATTGACGTAGTGCTTTTTTTATTCCTTTAAACTCAAGATGACTTTTCGAACTTTGGAAATCGTTTCTTGCGCATTTTTACTGTTATAGAACATCAAAATCACGTAAAGGGAATCGATGATGCTCAATTGAGCAATTCGGGAAGCCAATGCTTCAGAGCGGAATTCGATTTCCTCAGAGATGGAGATAAAGACGACATCGCCTAATTTGGCTAAAGGAGAATTGGCCTGGCTAGTAATAATAATGACTTTTGTTCCAGCTTTTTTGACAGCTTCGGCCATATGGATGGTTTCCTTTGATTTGCCTGAATGGGAAATAAACAGAGCACAATCTTCATCCGTAAGTAAAGAGGCCTCCATTAACTGAATATGGTAATCCGTACTATGCCCAACGGAAATAGGAGAACGTAAAAACTTATGGTAGGCATCGGTGGCTACGATTTCTGATCCGCCGACGCCAAAGAAATACAGCCGCCTGGATTCGGAGATCATTTTAACCGCCTTTTTTAAATCCTCTTCCTTTAGTAATTTTTTCGTGTCGGTCAAAGTAGTCATGTTTGAATCGAAAACTTTTTGGGCCATCGTTAATTCAGAATCGTCCTTTTGAACATTTTCGTGAATCGTCACAGCCGTTAAATCATTTTCTTGCTTCAATAAAGCCATTTTAAAATCCTTAAAGCCGTTAAAGCCTAAAGTTTTGGTGAATTGAAAGAAAGTAGAGTCAGCGATTCCCAGTTCAGCAGAAAGATCACTGATAGAGCTATGACTAACTTTGTTTGGATTTTCCAATATGTAATCGGCAATGGCTTGCTCTTTCGGACTAAAATGCTTATACATCGATTTAATTTGTAAGTGAATAGGGCTAGACATCAGCGTTCCTCCTTCATTCAGTAGTAGTTACTCATAAGATACTAGGAAATAAATAAAAAATCAACAAAAATATTTTTTATTTTTTCTATTTACAAAAAAATATTTTTTTGTATAATGGAGACATAAGATTGAATGCGTTATCGGAAATCGGTTTACTTATCGTCATTCGATTTGTAGGATGCTTTGTTTTTTTAAAAAAGGAGATGAAAAGAATAGGAGAAGGTAGATAAGGTCTAGATAGAGCAGAGAAATTGCATCAAGAGTTGCAAAGCAAGTCTAAAAGGAGCTTTAAACATGGGAAAATACAAAATAGCGATCGTCAATTCAAGTAGTTTTGGAAAAATCTTCCATGAGCAGCTGGAGCGTTTGGAGAAGATCGGCGAGGTTCAGTCATTCACTGTTGATGGAGAGATCGGCGGACGTGAGCTGGCAGAATTATTAAAGGGATACAATATCATTATTGCTAGTGTCACCCCATTTTTCACACAGGAATTTTTTGATCATAAGGACGAACTCATTTTAATTACAAGACATGGAATCGGCTACAACAATATTGATATTGAAGCAGCACGTAAGCACGGGACACTTGTTTCAATTATTCCAGCTTTAGTAGAAAGAGACGCAGTTGCAGAAAACAATATTACGAATCTGTTAGCCCTCTTAAGAAAAACAGTTGAAGCAGATTTAAGCGTCAAAAACGATAGCTGGGAGGATCGAGCGAAGTTTGTCGGTCGGACACTGTTTAATAAAACCGTTGGAGTCATTGGCGTCGGAAATACCGGCAGCTGTGTCGTAGAAACCTTACGAAACGGATTTCGTTGCAATGTTTTAGCCTACGATCCGTATAAATCAGCACTGCATATTGAAAGCTATGGTGCAAAAAAAGTGGACCTGCCGCATTTACTAAAAGAGTCAGATATCATTTGCCTTTGCGCTAGTTTAAATGAAGAAAACTATCATTTGATCTCTACAGCTGAAATTGCACAAATGAAGGACAATGTGTATCTTTCCAATAGCGCTCGGGGAGCATTATTAGACGAAGAAGCAATTGTCAGCGCTTTAAAATCTGGAAAAATCGCTGGTTTAGCGACAGATGTTTTAGAAGAAGAGCCAGGACGTAAGGATCATCCGTATCTTGCCTTTCGCAATGTGGTTATGACGCCGCACACTTCCGCTTATACGATGGAATGCTTGCAAGAAATGGGAGCGAAATGTCTGCGAGATGTTGAAGATGTCGTTGCTGGGAAGGTCCCTGAGCGTTCAGTTCAAGCTCAAAGCAATGTTTTAAGTTAGAAAGGAGCGGAAAATGCTAACTGATTTGAAGGTTAAAGTAGGCCCGCAGTTTTATCGGTACCATGTGGGAGCGATTGATTTTGTTCCCGATTTGTTACAAGAATTTTCAGCGAAAAATGTTTTAATCGTTCATGGACAGATTTCCTTTGAAAAGGCCGAACCTTTCTTGAAATTTTTAAATGAACGAACGTATAACTTCCATTTTCTACAGTACACTGGCGAGTGCAGCTACTATGGAGCAGAACGAATTGCCAAAGTAGTAAAAGAGCAGGAAATTGATTTTATCATTGGTGTCGGCGGCGGAAAGTTGACGGATCTAGTCGGCTATGCCTCTCATACCTTAAACGTTCAGTACGGTGTGATTCCGACGCTTGCAAGTAATTGCGCGCCGTGGACACCACTTTCAGTGATGTATAAGGAAAGCGGTGAATCAGAAGGGAAAAGCGAACATTTTCTACGACAGGCGGCCTTTTTTATCACTGATCCTAAATTAATCATTGATGCGCCCGTTAACTATTTTGTCGCAGGCTTGGCTGACACAATCGCGAAATGGTATGAGTCAGATGTTATCTTACAACAAGAGCATTTAAAAAATGAACCCTTTTTACAAATTGCCGGCTATACATCGGAATTATGTAAAAAAGCCATTTTAGATCATTCTGCAAAGGCAATCAAGGATATGGAGGCGGGCGAAGTATCAGAAGAATTCATTCATTTATCTGAAATTGTCTTCGCCGTTGCCGGTTTGGTCGGCGGGTTAGGTGACAAATACGCGAGAAATGCCATCGCTCATGCCATGCATGACGGGATGAGCAAGTATATTCCTGAAAGTCATGAGTTTCTGCACGGAGAAAAAGTCGCTTATGGAATTTTTTATCAGCTGGCTGTTGAGAAAAAGTGGGAGCAAATTGATGATTTATTACCATTTTATCAAGAGCTTTCTCTACCAACATCCTTGAAGCAAATGCAGCTTTTCCCCGAAGAGGATAGTGTTCTAGATCAAATCGTAGAATTCATTGATTCGAAGGAAAAGGTTCATCTACTGCCAATACCAATTACAGTGGATTTATTGAAGGATTCGATTTTTGAATTGGAAGCATATATTAATGAACGGTAAAAAAGCTGTTGGCTTATCCAGACGGTAGAGCTGGATAGTCGATTAGTTGGATACGATACAGATAAGAATATTAAGTATTTTTGTGAAAAACAGGAAGAATACTCGATAGAATAAGGAGGAACTTATGGATACTTTAAGTGTTATGCAGAGTCTATTGATTGCGTTATGGGTCGCTGCGGTTATGTCCAGATGGCTTGGAGGAGGAGCAACACTGACCTTGCGCTTCTCGCCTTTGATGACAGGATTAGTTGTTGGAATTGTTATGGGCGATGTTGCTCAAGCGATGATCGTTACTGCTGCCCTGCAAATGATTTATATGGGGGTTTTCTCACCAGGTGGATCAATGCCTGCTGAACCATCGATCGCTGCAGCTATTGCTGTTCCAGTCGCATTATTAGGTAATTTGAAACCAGAAGCGGCCATCGCGGTTGCTGTGCCAGTTGGATTATTAGGAAGCTATTTGTATCAATTCCGTTTCTTTATCAATACATTCTTAGGAAAATATACTGATAAAGCAGTGGAAGATTTGAATGCGAATGCGATTAAACGTTCAATTATTTTATACCCGACAATTGCATCATTTGTCTTGTTCGTACCGCTAGTATTTATCGCTCTTTATTTAGGAGCACCAGTCATTGCAGATGTCATCAATGCCTTAGAAGGAACCGTGGTCATTCACATCCTTGAAGTAGTGGGTGGCGGATTAGCCGCGATTGGTATTGCGACGACGGTTTATGTTATCGGTCGTAAAGACTACATGGTCTTTTTCTTCCTTGCTTATTTCATGAGTGTAGTATTGAAATCTCTAGAAATCACAATGGTGACTTACGCGATTTTTGGGATCTTGATTGCGTTGATCTTTGTACAGTCGCAAAAGGGAAGAGGCGCAGCACCAGCAGCTGAATCTGCAGCGCCAAGCTCTGGAGCTACCTTTGATGATGACGATGATTATGATGACGGATTTTAATGAAGAGAAATAGGAGGGAAAACACATGGCGGAAGTAACAAATAAAAGTCTAGCACCTGAAGAAATTACCAGTAAAGATGTCACAAAAGCGTATCTAAGATGGCACTTTGCCAATGAAATACCTCATTCCTTTGAACGTTATTTGGCACCGTCCTTACTTTATGCGATGATGCCGATCTTGAAGAAATTATATAAAGACGATGATGCCTTAAAAGCAGCCTATAAGCGCCAGCTGTTATTTTTCAACACACAATTGAGCTGGGGCGGCGGTGTTATCACTGGTTTGATGTCATCGATGGAGCAACAACGAGCGCAAGAAGAATATGAGAAAAAAGAAATTCTGATGCAAGATGATTTAATGTATAACACAAAAGCAGGTTTGATGGGCGCACTCGCTGGAATCGGTGATGCGATTGACTCAGGAACGGTTCAATATATTTTTATTGCCATCGCTGTTCCTTGGGCGCAACAGGGAAGTGCTTTAGGTGCGTTGTTCCCATTTGTATTCTTTGCGATTTACCAAGCTGCGTTGGGTGTGTTCTTTGCGAGACAATCATTCACGATGGGACGTAACGCTACTGGATTAATGCAAAGTACCGGTGTTCAAACAGCTATTGAAGCACTTTCCGTATTAGGGCTGTTCATGATGGGGATTTTAGCTGGTAACTATGTAAAAGTGGAGTCGACACTAAAATTTGCGATCTCAGGAAGGAAGTTCGTTATTCAAGAAATTCTCGATCAGATTGTTCCAGGCATCTTACCTTTAGCGGTAGTGATGGGTGTCTATTGGTTCTACACGAAGAAAGGGCTAAAAGTAACACAAGCGTTGCTCTGGTTGACCTTGATTTTGATCATTTTAGCCGGAGTCGGAATCTTATAATTTTGAAAAGGAAGTGTGTGAAATGGGCGTAATTAATTTAGCTCGAGTAGATGAGCGTTTAATCCATGGACAAGTAATGATGACCTTATCACAAAAAAGCGGAGTAAATTCAATTTTTGTGGTTGATGAAGTAGTAGCAAAAGATAAATTCATGCGTGATCTATATAAAAATGCTGGAAGTCGAACCGGACAAAAGACGATCGTGATCACACCAGAAAAAGCGAAGTTTTATTGGGATGAATTCAATTTTAAAGAATACAACTGTATTTTGATCACGAAAACAGTCAGTGTTATCTATGACTTAGTTAAACACGGTGTGCCGATGAAGGAATTGAATATCGGAGGGATCGCTCAAAAAGATCCCGATAAAGATATCTTAGTGACAAAATCTGTTTACTTGAACAAAGAAGACGCGGAACGGTTAAAGGATATGCATGAGAATTATGGTGTTGAAGATATTTATTTTCAAGCCACACCATCGGCACCAAAATCTAGTTTAAAAGATGTATTAAAGCAATTTAATCTATAAAAACACAGGAGGAAGATCAGATGGAGCAATCAGAGGTATTCAAAGATTGGTTATTTCGTTACCAATATGTTTATCGGCTGCGTCGAACAGAAAAAAGTAAGAAACGATTTCTGGCAGCCTTGGTGACGGATATCGCAAAAATACGTGAAGACGTTCGTGTCATTGAATATGATCAGCAAAAGAAATATGCTTCGCGAAATGTCTATGTAGGCAATATCAAGCAGGCAGATCGTGTGATTTGCACCTTCTATGATACTCCTCCTGAAAGTATCGGTTCCTATCAGCTGTTTGATAGGAAGGATCAGGCGAAAAAGACAATGATGTTTATTTTGACTAGCACGCTTATTGCGATTCTTCTAGGAGTTATAGGAACGATCATTTATATGCGGTTTTCACCAAACTCGTTTCAATTCAATTCGGTCAGTACCCTTGTGATTATGGTGATTTATGCAGGCTATTTCGCTTTGCTGGGAAAAATTACCAAGGGCTTATCGAACCGGAAAACGTTAGTCCGTAATACGTCGTCATTATTAGCGATGCTGAAAATGATCGCAGAAAACAAACAAAAGAACGTTGCGTATGCTTTTTTAGACGAAGGCAGCTATGGCAATAAGGGTCTAGAGGAACTGCAAAGACAGGTCAATGGGCACTGCGAAATTTTTTACCTAGACAGCGTTGGTGCTTCGGCTCCGTTGCATTTGGTAGGCAAGTCGCCGCATAACGGAAAAATTGATGACTACGTCGACTTTCAAGAATCAGATCAAAAAGTAAGTTATCTTTTTAGTGCTAGAAAAGATCAAACGAACGCAGCCTATTACTTAAATCAGACCGATCTAAAAGAGAAACATTTAAACATGGAAAATATTGTCGCTGTAACGAATTTGTTTCAGTGAGAGAAATGGAGGGGCTTATGTTAGGAATTGTCATTGCCACACATGGAAAACTAAGTGATGGCTTGAAAGACGCCGCGGAAGTGATCGTGGGAACAACGAATAATATCGCCACAGTCAATCTAAACCCCGGAGATGATGTTCAAGAATTAGGAACAACGATTGAATCAGCTATCAAAGAGGTTAATCAGGCTACTGGCGTTATCGTATTAACAGACCTAGTAAGTGCTAGTCCGTACAATCAATCGGTTTTAATTACGAATGGGTTGGAGCCGGAGCTGCAGGAAAAGGTATATGTAGTCGGCGGTGTTAATTTACCCATGCTGCTAGAAGCGATCAATCATCAAATTCTAAGTACACCAGTTGAAGAAGCCGTGCCAGCGATATTAACGCAAGGAACAGATAGCTTAGCTGTTTGGCATACATCAGATATTGAAGAGGAAGATGAAGAGGACGGATTTTAGTTTGTGAAGTCAAAGTACAAATAGAAGCAGGATAGGAGACTAAGATTAATGAAGTGGGGCTTTAGATGGTATGGAGAAAAAGGCGACTCCATTCCTTTAAATCATGTAAGACAAATTCCCGGTATCAATGGAGTAGTCGGTACATTACTGAATAAAATGCCAGGTGATGTTTGGGAAGTTTCCGAGATACGCGCTTTAAAAGAATCAATTGAAAAAGAAGAGTTAGAATTATTAGGAATTGAAAGTGTTGCGATCCATGATGCGATCAAAGCAGGAACCGCTGAACGCGATCATTACATCGATAACTATATTCAAACAATTAGAAATCTTTCTGAATGTGGCGTTCATTTGATTTGCTACAGCTTCAAACCGATTTTTGGCTGGGCAAAAACAACATTGAATTACGAGAATGAAGATGGCAGCTTAGCATTATTGTACGATCAAGCAGTGGTAGATAATATGGAACCAGGAGATATGTACAAATTAATCAGCAGTCAGTCCAAAGGTTTTCAGCTATCTGGTTGGGAAGAAGAACGCCTGAACAAGTTCAATTCTCTAGTTGAAATGTACGAAGGTGTGACAGAAGAAATTTTATTTGATAACTTGAAATATTTCTTGGAGAGAATTATCCCAGTTTGTGAAGAGGCCGATGTTAAAATGGGGATTCATCCGGATGATCCGCCTTGGGAGATTTTTGGCTTCCCTCGGATCACAAAAAATCTGGCTGATTTGCAACGTATTATCAGCATGGTTGATTCTCCTTACAATGGTATTACGTTGTGCACCGGAGCGCTTGGTGCTGATCCGAATAATGATATGGTAGAAATCGTTCATGCAATTGGAGATCGCATCAATTTTGTTCACTTCCGCAATGTGGAATTTTTAGGCTATCGCAAGTTTAAAGAAACTGCTCATTTATCAACAGAGGGGTCTCTTGATATGTATGCGATTATGGAAGCTTTAGTCGAAGTTGGTTTTGACGGTGTCATTCGTCCAGATCATGGCCGGACACTTTGGGGTGAAGTAGCAAGACCAGGATATGGCCTATACGATCGAGCGATGGGCATTACCTATATGCAAGGACTGCACGAAGCCATTACCAAACATAAAGACTAGAAATCCCATAGAAAGTGAGAAAAAATAATGCCTGCAAATATGGAGCATAAGATCTATGAGCAATTAAAGCAAACAAAGCTTTTACCACTATATACAGCAACAGATTTGAGCTACTTAGCTAAAGTAGAAGAGATTCTATTGGAAAATAATGTCCCGTTGATTGAAGTGACTTTCCGAAGTGATCTAGCAGGAGAAGCAATCAAACGCTTAGCCAAATCTGGTAAGCTGATGGTTGGCGCAGGGACTGTCCGAACACTAACGGAGGCTAAGATCGCGATTGAAAACGGCGCACAGTTTGTCGTGTCTCCAGCAGTTGTTCCTGAGGTCATTGAGTATTGTTTGGAGCAAAAGATTCCTGTATTTCCAGGAACTGCAACACCTAGAGATATCCAAACAGCAACTGAATATGGGATCAACGTTGTAAAGTTTTTCCCGGCAGACATTTATGGAGGCTTAAAGGCGATAAATGCTTTAAGCGGTCCTTTTTACGATGTGAAATTCTTGCCAACCGGTGGGATTAACGCAGAAAACTTTGTCGAATATTTAGAAAATCCACATGTAATCGGAGTAGGCGGCTCATTCATTCTTTCCGAGAAGGTCATTATGGAAGATAATGGAGAGAAGATGAAGGATATTCTCAAAGCATTGGTACAACAAATAAATTAGTAGAAAAAGCATTCATGAGGCCGGCTTTTTGCCTCATGAATGCTTTCAGTTTAGATAGAATCATCACAGAAGAGGCTCTTCATAAATACGACACATTTTTTTCTTATTTTTATTTAAAAAGCTCATAGGTTTTTCAAATATGTAGCGTAAGATGAACTTAACCCTAAAAATAATTCTTTTTCCCCTGTGAAAGCAGGAACCCCCAGAAATAAAGCTGATGCATGTGCATCAGCTTTATTTTGTGTATGCCCAAGCATTTGCCAGCTGCGACATAAGCTCATCAATCGAGTATTTTTTCATGTAGTGTTCTTTATCGGGACCATCGTTAGGATCATAAACAATAATCTGATCGCTTTGTAAGTCCTTTTTAATCACCATAATGTGGCCAACATCGGTAAACTCACCGGGATTAACGGAAACTACGATTGGCTGATTTTGATTCAAATGCTCCTGAATTTTTGCCTGATCTTTGCCGAGGTCTTCAACAGTCAATCCGTAGTTTTGAGCAAAGGCAGGAAAAATCGACCAGGCGGTTCCTTGCCCTGCTTGGTAATACTGGTTGCCGCTCCATTGTAAAATTTCAGTTGGATAGACGGTTCGGTGCTCCCAATAAGAAAGAATCATTGCTAAAGAAGTAATCGCACAACCGTTAGTGGCTAAATCATTTTGCGCAGAGCCGCTGCCATAGGATTTGTCGGCCCAACGAGAATCAGTTTGTATTAGTAAAGGAAAATTTTGTCCATGCTCCTGTAGGTATTGATTCGCATTAGCGGAAAAATCCTGTTGACTATTAACATTATTATTAAAGTGGAAAACTCGAGAAGAGAGGATTACCAGACTAGAAATCACTAAAAAGCTTCCCAGTAAAATCGAAAAAGGACGAATTTTTCGTCGCATAAAAAACACCTCCACTCTTTTATTAAAACGAAAAAAGGGTGAGGTGTCATCGGTCAAAAGTTGTAAGTTATTCGAATTCTTCCAGCTCTAAGCTAAGTTCTTCCCAACTTGAAAGCTGTTCTTCCTGCTCAGCCTTTTTTGCTTCCAAGTCATTTGTCAATTCTAATAGCTGAACGTGATCATTCAAAATATCCGGCTGACTCATTTGGATCTCAAGTTCGGCGATCTCTTCATCCAAAGTGGAAAGTGTTTCTTCGATTGCTTCAATCTTTCGACGTAAGCTGCGAATCAGCTTTTGTTGTTCCTTATCTTGGTAAAACTTCTTTTTAGGCGCTTCGACAGGTGCTGCTTCTTTTGCCTGTAATTCAGCGATTTCTTCTTCTTCTTTTTTCTTTTCTAAATAGTAATCGTAATCACCAAGATATAACTTGCTGCCATCAGGAGACAACTCGATCACTTTGTTGGCGATACGATTAATAAAGTAGCGGTCATGGGAGACGAATAGCAGCGTTCCTTGATAATCGATCAAGGCATTTTCCAATACTTCTTTGTTATCAATATCTAGGTGGTTCGTCGGTTCATCGAGAATCAAAAAATTCTCCTTATTCATAGAAAGCTTCGCTAATGCGACACGAGCCTTTTCACCACCGCTAAGCAGTGGGATCGTTTTTTCAACATCTTCGCCGCTAAAAAGAAAACCGCCTAATACATTGCGAATGTCTTTTTCTGAAGTCGTCGGGTGTTCGTCCCATAATTCAGCTAAAATCGTCTTATTGCCGTGCAGATCAGCTTGTCCTTGATCGTAATAGCCGACTGTGACATTGGTTCCAAAATGCGGGGTGCCTTTGATGAAGGGGATTTGACCGATCAACGATTTTAATAATGTAGACTTTCCAATCCCGTTTGGTCCGACAAGGGCGATCGCATCTTCACGACGAATATCCAGATCAATGGGTTCAGAAAGTGTTTCCTCATAGCCGATAGCAGCTTCTTCGACTTGTAAGACGACGTTTCCTGAAACCTTATCGATATCAAACATGAATTTCGCGGATTTTTCTTTGCCGTCTGGTCGATCTAGGCGATCCATTTTTTCTAATGTTTTCCGGCGGCTTTGTGCGCGTTTGGTAGTGGAGGCACGAACCAAATTACGTGCAACGAAATCTTCTAATTTTTCGATTTCAACCTGCTGTTTTTCATAGGCCTTCCAGTCGCTGGCAAGCTGAGCGGCTTTTAAAACAAGATAACGGGAATAATTTCCAGTGTAATGACGGATTTTATGACGAGAAATTTCATAAATCTCATTGACGACGCGATCTAAGAAATAACGGTCATGGGAAACAATCAAGAGAGCACCAGAGTAGCCTTGAAGGTAATCCTCCAACCAAGCCAATGTCTCAATATCTAAATGATTTGTCGGTTCATCCAAAATCAAAATATCAGGTTTGACTAATAGCATTCGTGCTAAGGCAAGACGGGTTTTTTGACCACCGGATAAGGTGCTAATTTCTTTATCATAAAAGCTCTCATCGAATTTAAATCCATGCAAAACACTACGAATCTCATTTTCATAGCCATAGCCATTCTGTTCATTAAAGTCATGCTGCAGCTGATCGTATTCCTTCAGAAGAGACGCATAACGACTATCGCTTTCAGGTGTTTCGCCAATCGCCACTTCAACATCTCGCATCCGAGCTTCCATTTGGCGTACCTTATCAAAAGCCTTTAACATTTCATTCCAAATGGTCTCAGTTGAATCTAAGCCAGTATCTTGAGCGAGGTAGCCTAGGGTTGCTTGCTTATTTTTAATCACTTGCCCCGCATCTGGCGCTTCGATATTGGCGATTATTTTTAATAATGTCGATTTGCCCGCACCATTTCGTCCAACTAAACCGATTCTTGCTTTACTAGCAACTTCAAGATGAATATTTTCAAATAAAGTGTCGGCACCAAAATAGCGAGCAATTTGATTTGCTTGTAATAAAATCATTGGATAATCTTCCTTAAATTTATTTTTCCGAATGGATTTAGTCTACCATATTTTTGAAGTCGTTGCGATTGGAAGCGACCATTTCAATAAATCGTGATTTTTTCACAAAATTTCGAGCAAGTGCGTTGCAATTTCACAGAGATTCTTGCTATTATAGTTCAGTAGTCAACATTTACGAAATTTTTTTATAAAGGAGAGTTATTGTGAAAGAACATTCAATTCCAAAAGCGACTGTTAAACGATTGCCGTTGTATTATCGGTATTTGCGTATTTTAAATAATGCTGGAAAAACCAAAGTATCATCTACAGAACTAAGTGAGGCGATCCAGGTCGATAGTGCAACGATTCGCCGTGACTTTTCTTATTTCGGAGAACTTGGCAAACGCGGATATGGATACGACGTTGAAGACTTGATGCATTTCTTCGGGAAAATCTTGAATGATGACCAACTGACCAACGTAGCATTGGTTGGGGTCGGTAATTTAGGAAGCGCCTTGTTGAAATTCAAATTCCATCAAAGCAATAGTATCCGTGTCAGCTGTGCCTTTGATGTCAAAGAAGACATTGTAGGCCGTATCGTGGATGGAATCCCCGTTTATCCATTAGACAATATGGTGGAGCAAATCAAATTACAGCAAATCGAGATCGCAATCTTGACTTTGCCGGCACAACAAGCGCAACAAGTGGTTGATCAATTGGCTGATGCAGGAATCAAGGGAATCTTGAACTTTACTGCTGCTCGTCTAACTGCGCCGGATGATGTCATCATTCAAAGCGTAGACTTGACCAACGAATTACAAACCTTAATCTATTTCTTGCATCATAATAATGACAGCAAGTAAAAAAGACTGAGCACATGCCCAGTCTCCGACTATAGATACAGTCCGATTGACGGATGATATCTATAGTCTTTTTTACGTTTATAGAAAAATTGTTTATAGCTCGTCGAACAACGCTTGATAATCGATTTGTTCTTCCTGTTTGGGCAACTGCTGCAATAGATTTTCCAGTGTATGAAAATCAATAAAACGAGCTTGCCGCCCAACTTCTTTGCCCTCGTGATAGACTAAGACCGCTGGTACTGTCAAAACTTCAAAGAAGCCCGCTAACTCAGGCTCGTGCATAATATCCAAATGATAGAATGGAACATCATAGCTTTCGGCAAGATTTCTTGCTTTCGGTTCATCCACATGACAAATACTGCACGTTTCTGAAGAAATAAATACGATATTATTGGTGTTGTTCGTGATGGCTTGTTTGACGTTCTTCAATGTCTCCAATGAAATTCCCCCATTCCGTTATTAAAAAAACTCTATTTACCAAATATATGGAATCAATCGATATTTGGTCTTTTTTGTGTACTCCGAGTAGCCAGGTAGTTCATTGATCAGTAAAGCTTCTTCGTTTCTAATCCGCAAAACTAAACCCACTGGGAACAGCAGCATAGGAATTACAGCAACTACTGAACCTAAAACAATAGGCATCGATAAAAATAAAAGTAAGGAGGCAGTGTACATAGGATGGCGAATTACTGCATACAACCCTGTATCTATAACTGCTTGATTTGCCTCAACTTTAACAACACGTGCAGCGTAGGAATTCTGGATCATCACCAGTGCATACATAGCATAGCCTAAAATCATAATGAAAAGACCAATCAATGAAACATTTACTGAAAGCTGTGTCCATTCAAAACGTCGATCCAACCCAGCAAGGCTGAAGGAAAGAATAAACGAAAGTCCTATGAATCCCACATATCTTTTTTGAGAATTTTCTACTTCTTTCCCGTTGAGTCGTTTTTCCAACAAAGTGGGGTTTTTTCTATAAAGAAAACCGCCCATTGAAATCATCAAAATCGCTAAAGTCAGAAGAAAAATCCATGCATTCCAATAATAATAGGTTCCTGCAGTGCCGAATAATAGCAATCCTAAGAGTATAAAACCACAAAACATTTTTATACTTCCATACAAAAGTAGCTTTTCCTTCTTCATCGGCCATTCCCCACGATCTGAATTAGATTTCTTACTTTGATTATCTAATGCGTAAATTTGAGTGTCAACCATGTAACAGAAGATATAGAACAAGCAGTTAGCGTAAGGATAGTCAGTATTGGTCAAAATGTCAATTTTATTGTCTGGAAGAAATAGTTGTTTGATTGAATAAAAAGCGTTATACTCTCTTATGTACTGCGGGTGTAGTTTAGTGGTAAAACAGAAGCTTCCCAAGCTTCCGTCGCGAGTTCGATTCTCGTCACCCGCTTAGTCTTACAAAGCTTGATTTACCGCCGTTTGTAGAGGATGGCGGTATTTTTTTGTTCTTTGATGATTTCACCAGATTTCACCCAATGTCATAGGAAACTATAAACTTTTCTATAAACTTTTTCTAATTCAGCATTTTTGCTAGTAAATTAATCGTCTTCGTTTTCTGCTCTTCATACACACCAGCATAGGTGTCTAAGGTCATCCCAACACTAGAATGCCCCAATAGTTCGGACACGGTCTTAAAGTCTACGCCTTTACTGATAAACATCGTTGCAAATGTGTGGCGTAAAGCATGAGGGCTAAGAATAGGTAGGTTAGCTCTTTTAGCGATTCTGTGCATCCATAGCCGTGGGTGAGTAATCTGTATAAAGTTGTTATCATGATCACTGAAAACAAGTTGTTTGGCATCCATGGTATTAATCCCTACTTGAAGCATGTTCTTTCGCTGAGTTGTGCGCCACGTTTTAAGAATAGAGATAGTTGAGTCATCCAATGGAATAATCCGCTTGGATTTTTTTGTCTTTGGCTCTTCAAGATAGAGCTGCCTATTTTCTCCTCTGGTGAGCGTTTGACGAACGTTTAAGGTTTTACTATCAAAGTCGATACAATCCCATTTAAGCCCCAATATTTCTCCTTGACGGCATCCAGTGTAAGCGAGCAAATGAAAGACGGTGTAGACTTGAAAGCTCTCATTGGCTTTAGCATCTTTTAGGAATTGTTTTGTGTCACCCATTGAAAGTGCTAAAAATACGGTGATGAATATTATTGACTCAATCAAGAATGCTTTCAATTTTAATATAAGTTTTCCTAGTATTGATATTCCAAGTATTCCGTTACCACACTTTTATATTGATAGTGAGTTCAATCCGTTGAAAGGTAAAGTGCCTAGTATCGGTATTGATTGGTACGCAAAAGGTGGGGAGTTCAACGGACCCAACGTAATCGGTGTTGGTGAAGCTGGACCAGAAGCAGTTTTATCCTTACGAGAAAATGTTTTAGGTAAAATCGGTAGTATGATTGCTAAAACAATGGAACAAGATACTCGTGTTAACAACACCGGTACAACAGTCAATAATATCACTGTTGAATGGAAAGGTGATATTGATAGTCCTGATCGCACACGTCAATTAGCTCAAGTGATTGCGGATGAAATGACTGAGTTACAAAGAAACGGATTTGTATAGTTGAGAATCACTGTGAAAAGAGATACCCATTGTGTATGGATATCTCTTTTTTATCAAATGTTAGACATCCCTTAGCTCAAAACTTTTAGGATAAATGGATATAATGGAAAATCAGTACGTTGAGTTGATTGTCTAAAATTTTTCAGTAAAACGATATTGAGTGTGTTAAGATAATTTTATACATACCCCACAAGCTGGTTCGAATCCAGTGTCTTTAAAAAAATAATGTACGATTCAATACTAACTAACGCAGTATGGGAAGTATTTGTTATTACTTCGAAAAAATATAGCGAGGTGTTCGGTATGATAAAAGTAGAGATTCTTCTATTGTCGGTTGTCATTGTTTGCCTAGGAATATTGTGGGGAGGTACATATTTTTCATGGGCACGTCTTTTATGGGCGTGTTTTTTGGTATAATCTAATAAAAATATACTGGGGAGTGAATAGATTTTGACGGATAATGAGTTGCTTGAAGAACTTTATAATAAAGGATATTTATCTATACGTGAGGATTCTTATTTGAGCAGTAGAATATATGTGAAAGAATTGGTAAAAAGATTAAAAACTATTAATGAGTATGATGATCTCGAAATTGCCGATACTGGAATATATCATCCTACAAATTTGGTGGACATTCACTTTGTTTATAATAGTAATGTAGATGAAGAAAATTATCATAAGTTAATGGAAGAATTTGAGAGGATGTATTGGGAAGAAGAAAAGAAAATATAATTTTCCTGAGGTGGAAAAATGGATATATTAAACGGAGTTTTGAAATATTTAGGCGGAGCAAGTTTTGTAGTTCTGCTCTTTAAACTTTTGTGGGATTATGTACAAAATAGAAGTTTGCAGAAGAAACAAGTTGATATGCAGAAAGAAATTGAAGCTTTAAAAACAAGCCTTAGTTCTAAACTGTATGTATCGAACATGCAATATCAGAAGGAATTTGATATTTATTTAGAACTTTTCGAAAAATTAACAAACGCTGTAATCTATACTAATAGTTTGATGCCCAATCTTGACTCGGTTCCAGAGGATGCAAATAAGCGTAAAGAAATGTTTTCAGCTCGATATGATAGGCATGTGAATGCTTTAAATGCTCTAAAGATTGTGAGAATGAGATACTCACCATTTTACATGGAAAAGGTAAATAATCTAATACAGGAATTAATACAATTTTGCGATAAACAAGGATTCTATTTTGAAGAAACGAAAATAAAAGGAGATTACTCTTTTCAAAAAGGTGAAAGATTAGAAGCCTATAGGATATTACCGGAAGAAATTAAAATTCTTCAAGAAAAAATTGAAGTAGAAGTAAGAGGATATTTAAAATCGTTAATGATCAATGATGGGTCGAAATACTAAACTTTATCTCATGTGTGTTTGGAATATGTTGTTTTTGAATGAAATGCTAAATAATACTCTCTTCCTCCTAGTAATAAATTATCGCCGTCAAACGATGATTAATTTTTATCTATAAAATTATCTATAAACTTTTTCAGTAAATGCTGATATGAAGCGGTTTGTACTAGGTATATTAGAAAACAGAAGCTTCCAAGCTTCCGTCGCGAGTTCGATTCTCGTCACCCGCTTAGTCTTACAAAGATTGATTTACCGCCATTTGTGAGGAATGGTGGTATTTTTTTGTCCTCTGTCAGCTTCATGCGAATCTAGTGTTAGCCAATAAATCGATCACGTACTTTCTTCTCTTTATAAATAACTGTATAGATATCGAGAGTTTTATCATTAGTCGAAGGGCTTAGAAGATTGTTTTTAAGAGTCCACAGCTTCACTATTAAGTATGATTGTATGTGTGTCATACAGAGCTAAGGTCTTTTTTTGTATATCATTTCCCCAAACAAGTAATTTCCTTTATACTCAATTAAAGGAGGCGTTTTCAATGGAAGACAATTATGGAAAAATTTTAGTTGCTATTGATGACTCTGAACAATCGTATAAGGCCCTAAAGGAAGCACTCGCAATCGCTCGTCGAAACGACTCTCAGCTGTATATTTTAACGGTTACTGATATGTCTATTGCAATAGCTGATGCACGTATTGTTCAGTATATGCGGGAATTAGCAGATGAACAATCAAAGAAAGTTACTGAGAAGATAGAACAGCATTTACCATCAGACATCAATTACACGATCCGTAAAGTAGAAGGAACGCCAAAAGTTTCAATTGTGCAATTTGCGAAAGAAACAGGAATTGATTTGATTGCTATGGGAGCGACAGGTAAAGGAGCAATTGAGAGAACTTTAGTGGGTTCTACCACATCTTACGTTGTTAGTCACGCACCCTGCAATGTTTTAGTTGTAAAGTAAGACTGTTTCAGTTTTCATGGGTGGATTTTGCAAGAAATGAAATGTCACGTGATAGATTCCTCAGTTGTCAAATAAAAGGGGGCATTTACAGTGGTCTCACCAAAAAAAGTTACCAGTCCCAAAGAAAAACTTGAACTATTACATGTTATAGAAGATGGTACCAAAACGGGTAAAGGTTACTCCATAGCAAAGTTAAGATGGAAAAACACAGAAGCATATGGCATACGGTATGATGGTGATAACGAAGAAGATAAAGGCTTTCCTACTACAGGAAGAGGGTATCAAGCTGCATGGTTCATCTTGCCTGAAGCAGTGGCGTATCCCTATTTAAAATCTTTAATTGTGCAAAGAGATATCGATTCTCGAATTGATTCTTTGATAACCGATAATAGTGAATAAACGATACATTTAGCACCTTCTTTATGGTTATGAAGAAGATTGCTGAGGTTGTGATAGTAGAATCCCAACATAGATCGTTCTAGTAGCTGTTGATGTTTCAAGCAGTCCTTCCTTCACGTATTACGTATGGATTGTTCGTAGAAAGAATAATTCCTTAAAAAGCATCCAAAAAAATTATGTGACGTTCTGCTTATTCGCACAAATTATTTGATTTTGTCGAAAATTGATTAGAAGTCCGTCATCTGCATAGACGGATAAGACATCGTAGCTTTTGATTAGCTGCGGTGTTTTTATTTTTGGTATTTATTACTTTTCTTTTAATGTACTCTTGCTATTCAATCTATGGTTGATGTATGCTAAAGGTGTTGCGGGAGGGAACTTCCGTTTAGGGTATTATATCCTGATGAAACCAACGTTTGTGGCTGAGCGTTGGTTTTTTTGTATTACTGTGAAAGCGGATTATGCGAAAAAGAATATTTTGGGTTTCTTTTCGATTTAAAAGAAATAGTTCTTTAATGAAGGAATTTATTTTGTTTAAAAATAGTGTTTTTGGTACTTGAATTTACTAGAGTTCCATTGAACCTAGGCATATACTATGTGCTAATCACGAAGGGAGGGAAGGAAAATGATTTTTGAAAGAGTTTTTCGTTGGGTGATTCGAATCAGTTTTATAATCTCAATAGTGCTTTATTGTTTAGGAATTTTTTTCTATTCCCGATTACCAGCTGAAGTTCCGATCCAATTTGGATTTGACGGAGGCGTGAATAGCTGGGGCAGCAAAATGACTGTCTTTCTTTTTCCTACACTTTTATTAGGTGTCACATTCACAACTCGCAGTAAATATGTTGACGCGAAATATCCAGTCATGACTAGGGAGAATCGTTTACACAAAATAGCATTAATAGGCTGTTTATTGCTGGTTTGGGGAGTAGGAATCTATTTGTTTTTCATTTACGCAGCGTTACTAGAATAAAAAAATCCTCGCGAGGAGGATTACACTTTGATACCAAATAAGCTAAGTATTAATAGTAGAAGCGCCGGTAACATAGCGTTCATCGTATTTAGCATCCAATGAACCATAATGGGGCTCCAAATGTTTTTTGAAAACAGATAAATCAACCCCAAATAAACGCCTAACACCATATAAGGAATCATGGCATAGATATTGCCATTAAAATTATTCCAATGTATGAGACCAAATAAAATTCCTTGAACGAATAGCATAATTAGACGTAATGCCTTATTCGTCAGTTTTCCCAACAATAAGTAACGGAAGGTAAGCTCTTCTGCAAAAGGAGCGAGAAACGGTGCTACTGCAGCCAGAACGGCCCAGCTTGGACTAAGAGTTTGTGCAGAATCGCTGTTTGAAGAAGGAAGTTCAAGTAGTTGGTTAGGAATCAATCCACGAACAACCCGCAGCAATAAAAACGTACCTGCTACCAAGACGATGCTCAATAACAATCTGCGAAAAAGTTTTTGACGGTATATATGCCATTCTGCTTTTAAAAAATCACCGAACAGATAAATCATTACTAAAAATCCAGCTAAAAAAAGTAAGGTAGAGGCTATCAGTCCAACCGTTGGATTATTTGTTAAGTGAAAGAGCGGAAAAAGATAGTTTCCGATCAATAATTCTAAAGGAATGACGAAGAGACCTAACCATTGTTTTTTACTTCTAAGCATTTTTATCCCCCATTCTTTCCTAAGTTTAAAAAAATAGGTGAGATGTGTAAAGCAATATGAAATAAAGAAAAATATGTTTGTGAAGATTTTGGTATACTAGAGTGAAGGGGGGAGATTGTGTTGGATTATCAAATGCAGAAAACAATGGGGAAATGTTTTCGCAGCAAAGGAAATAGCATTACTGGGCTCGTCAGAATTTTTGGTAGTTGGTATGACTACAAGGTGATTAATGGATCGCCCGAGCTTGGTGATATGCTGGAGGTTATCGACTTTACCAGTCGAGAGTTGTTAGTCGTTATCAATAATAAATTAGAAGAAAGTGATGTGAATTATATTGTTAATATTTAATATCATCTTAATTGTACTTGCGATCATTGTTCTCTTATTCATCGTCAGTCAAATGGTCGTGATCGTGCAGCAGGGGGAAGTAAAAGTCGTCGAGAGTTTCGGTAAATATGTAAAAACGCTGGAACCAGGGCTGCATTTTTTGATTCCAATCTTATATGTTGTTCGTCGTCGGGTTTCATTAAAGCAAACACCGATCCAAATCGAACCACAAAGTGTGATCACGCGTGATAACGTAATCGTTGAAATCGATGAAGCAATTAAGTATCACGTGACAGATGCCCGGGCTTTTGTGTATGATAATGAGGATTCTGTCACGTCAATGATCCAAGATTGCCAATCCAACTTACGAGGTATTATCGGTAAGATGGAACTGAATGAAGTATTAAATGGAACGGAAGAAATTAACGTAAATCTTTATGAAAGTGTAAAGGACATTACAGCTGGATATGGCTTGTCGATTGACCGAATCAACATCGGTGAGATTTCAGTCTCAAATGAAATCGTCAATTCAATGAATAAATTGATTACAGCCAGCCGCGATAAAGAATCATTGATTACGATTTCTGAAGGGAAAAAACAATCGGTGATCTTAGAATCAGAAGCGAAATCATCTGAAATGCAGATTGATGCGGAAGCGCGTGCGAGACAAACAAAGATCGATGCAGATGCTCGAGCAGAACGTACAAGAATCGATGCTGCTGCAGAAGCAGACCGGATCGCCAAGCTGACTGAAGCAGAAACAGCTCGAATCAGAGAAATTAATAAGGCAATTGCTGAAAGCAACTTAACAGATGAAATGATCGCCTACCTTGGGATCGAAGCCTTCAAACACGTAGTGGAAAATAATGGCAACACTGTCATTATGCCAAGCAATTTGACTGAGCTTGGAAATGTTCCGGCAATCAAAGAAATTTGGCAGCAAACCAAATAGTAGGATCAGCGTGATGGAAAAAAGATTCTATAGGAGTTGAATAACCATCGCAGCAAAGAGACAAGCACCCAAAATAGTTTCGGCAGTTGTTGTACTATTAGCGGGGATTTATGGCGCTTATTCGCAACTAAAGCCAGATAATGAGCAGAGCAACACAATAAAAGAAGTAACAGTCAGTCAGTTATCAGAGGTTCCAGATTATGACGGGCAACATCAAACGATCGAACTGAATCACAATCGTCCCAATTTTACTACAAAAGATCTTTCGTTGGAGCAGGGGGCATGGACTAGATTTTCTGACTTAGATCAGCTGAATCGTGTTGGTACTGCAAATGCAATGCTGGGAAAAGAGATAATGCCCCATCAAGAGCGGGAGCGTTTATACGTAAAACCGACTGGCTGGCGACAAAAATTTTATAATGATGAGCCTTTGTATAATCGGGCGCATTTAATTGCTTATCAGTTTTCTGGAGAGAATAATAATCTAAAAAATTTAATGACTGGAACGGCTTCACTGAACGATCCAGGCATGAATGATCATGAAAAAGAAATTGGCAACTATATTCGAAAAACCAATCATCACGTACGTTATCGTGTGACCCCCTTCTTTAAGGGGGAGGAATCAGTCGCTCGGGGTGTGCAAATGGAAGCACAAAGCATTGAAGACGATCAGATTTCATTCAATCTTTTTATCTACAATGTTCAAGACGGCATCAAAATTGATTATCAAAATGGATACTCGCAAAAGGAATAAGAAAGGAAGCTATCCGTGTTGGATGGCTTCTTTTTTGAAAAAAGAGCACTGTGTGACAAGCGTAAGATTCTGAAATTAGGTAAAATCTATAGTAACTATCAATAAATGGAAGAAAGCGGGTGTTACCATGCAATGGCACGAGGTATTTCATGGCGATCAGGAACCGACAGAACAACAAATTAAGGATTTTATTGCGACTCCTCTTTGGCAGGACTTATTAGATCATTTAACGCAGACTTACCGGATAAAACCCAAAAAAACCTATAGCAGATGCTCAATGGGAGATGGATATTGGATGGGCTGGAATATAAAATTTCAAAAGAGCGGAAAATCATTGTGTACAGTCTACCCAAAACAAGGTTTTTTTGTAGCTATGATTTCCTTTAGTGCTAAGGAGTTAGATGACGCAGATGTGTTGATCCAAATGTGTGAGGACTACACGAAGGAGAAATACCAAGAGGCTAAAGCTAGTAAGCTTGGCAAATCAATTTCTTTTGAGGTAACGAATGAAAGAATTTTAGCGGATATCAAAGAATTAGCTGCTTTCCGCGCACCATCAACGAAAAAAATACGATCATCAATTGCCTAAGAATTTTCTTAGGCTTTTTGTTTGCGATTGCGCTAACCTTCAAAATCCGAGAAAATGAAAAGAAGAAATTCGAGGAGGAAACTAATGGAAGAGTACCAGAAAGAACGATACGCAGTCGCAGCGATGACGCTTAGCAAAAAACTAATACGAAGAAACTTTCATCCTATTATTTGTGAAAATCTAGAAGAAGCTAGAGTCCAAGCTTTGGAATTGATTGATCCAAAAAAGTCAGTCGGTTTTGGGGGTTCAATCACAGTTGAACAATCTGGAATTATTGAAGCACTGTACAGTCGAAATCAAAAAATGATTGATCGTGAAAAAACAACTACGTTAGAAGAACGACAGCAAGTAATGAAACAAGCATTAACGTCCGATTATTTCTTAACGAGTATCAATGGAATAACGGAAGAGGGCGAGTTAGTGAATGTTGACAGTGTGGGAAACCGAGTTGCGGCAATTACTTATGGACCTGATAAAGTCCTCGCTTTTGTTAGTATGAAAAAAATGTATGGAGATTTAGCGACAACACTCGAAATAGTACGTAAAAATACTGCACCATTAAATGCGCACCGTTTAGGATTGAAAAAGACACCTTGTATCCAAAAGGGAATATGTGGAGACTGTTTACAAATGGAATATATTTGCAATACGATCGCAATTACGCGACGTTCAATGATGAAGGATCGGATTTTCATCTATTTAATTATTGATGATGTGGGTTTGTAGCTGATTGGAATGAAAATGAAGAAGCAAACAAAAAAACAACCGGATAATTCATTCTCCGGTTGTTTTCTTAATATTCTAGCTTAATGAACTACTATTTTCCATTACTTCATCGATTAAGCCATAAGCTTTGGCTTCTTCGGCAGTCATAAAGTTGTCGCGATCTGTGTCACGTTCGATGACTTCGATGGGTTGTCCAGTCCGTTCAGCCAAGATGTTGTTCAAACGTTCGCGTGTTTTTAAGATATGGCGAGCCGCAATTTCAATTTCAGTAGCTTGACCTTGCGCACCACCTAGAGGTTGGTGAATCATGATTTCAGCATTTGGCAAAGCGAAACGTTTACCCTTCGCGCCAGCGGTCAATAGGAAGCTTCCCATTGAAGCTGCCATACCAAGTACGATGGTTTGAACGTCAGCTTTAACAAAGTTCATGGTATCAAAAATGGCTAAGCCAGCAGATACGCTACCACCTGGAGAGTTAATGTAAAGATAAATATCCTTTTCAGAATCTTGGGCATCCAAGAAAAGTAATTGGGCGATAATCGTGTTCGCCATATCATCGTTTACCTCACCGCTCAACATGATGATGCGGTCTTTTAATAAACGGGAATAAATGTCGTAAGCACGTTCGCCACGAGATGATTGTTCAATGACTGTAGGCACTAAATTCATAGTGAATCCTCCTTAAAATAGTATTCGTAAATTAGTTTAGCACAAACGAGGTTGGATTGCTAAAACATAAAGAAAGTATACAACGTTGGTCAGTTTTGGTCAAATAGAAGGCTTCGTTTTTTTAAACGGCTCAAACTATCCTAGAAACATGAAAATATGGTACTATTAATAGCGCAGACAAGCGGATATCATTTTCACTTTTCCAAAGTTCGAGAAAGTAACATTTTGGTGGAAAGATATATGGACTGAGAACTGGTTTTATTTGAAAAAATAATTCCACTAATATTATGAAACAGGAGGGAAAAAATGTGGAAATCGCATTTATTGGACTAATCGGCGTATTGATTGGAGCAGGTATTACAGGGATTGCTGTTTTCTTTGTTTTTAAGTATATTGATCTACGCCATAAACGGGAAAGAGAGCTGGAGCATCAAGTCAAAGAAATTGAGACAATTAATCTCTTGAATAAAAAAATCAACGAAATTCTATCTAAACGGAATGTTTTGATGCAAGATTATGTATCATTTAATTCATTTGACGATTGTTACATCACCATAGACGATTTCATTTACTTGAATTCTTTTACCGCACAAAATAATTTTTATTTACCAAATTATTTGATTGAGGAATTCTTTAAAAATATTTCGCATCGAAAAGTTATTTTATCTCCTGAAGAAACGGTCAAAATCGGCGGCTACACTTATAAGGGTGGACGGATCGTTATGGAAACTTTTTCTGAACAATTGATTGAAATTTTAGACGAGAAAAGACAAAAGCTATCTCGTTCAACAAAACAACCCTTAAGTTATTTCAAAGCGCAATAGTGTTTTTCATAAAACATAAAACAAATTTAAATCAGATTATTTTTATAATAATTTGTAACTACGGACGAGGTGATACTAGATGACAGTAATTATCGCTCATCGCGGGAGTGCAGGGACTCATCCAGAGAATACGTTGCCTGCGTTCATGGAGGCAGTACGATCAGGTGCGGATGGGATAGAGCTGGATGTGCATATAACGGCAGACCAGCAATTAGTAGTTATCCATGATGAGAGCGTTGATCGCACAACAAATGGTAAGGGTTTGATTCGTGAATTAACACTAGAAGAAATCAAGAAATTAGATGCCGGCAGCTGGTTTGATAAAAAATATCAAGCGACTAAAATATCGACACTGCAAGAGGTATTGAATTTACTATTACAAATGCGGTTTCGGGGCTTTTTATGCATTGAGATTAAGACTAATAAATTTCACTATCCAGGAATTGAGGAAAAAATTTCTCAAGTCATGACTAGCAAGGAATGGCCATTTACTTATTGGTATGCCAGCTTCAATTATGATTCTTTACGGATTATGCACGAGTATGAACCAGATGCACAGTATGATTTGATTCAAAAAAATGATTTAGAAAAATACCAAATTGTTTTGGACAGTAATTTTATTGAAGGGCTTCATCCAAGTTCTGATTGGGTAAAACAGCATCCGGAGATTGTCAAAAACTTCAAAAAGTCGATTCGACCTTGGACACCCAACTTATACGAAACGCTGATGATGTGTTTTGAAAACAATTTAGCTGGTGTCATTACTGATTTTCCGGAAAAAGCTATTCGAACGAGAAGCAGGTTCAAGCAATGAAAGTGATCGCAATTGTAGGGCCAACAGCTGTTGGAAAAACGAGTTTAAGTATCGAATTAGCAAAGCAATTCAACGGAGAAATTATCAGTGGTGATTCTATGCAGGTTTATCGCGGATTAGACATTGGCACCGCTAAAGTTACAGCTGAAGAGATGGAGGGAATTCCCCATCATTTGATTGATGTACGTGATGTTGACGAAAGCTATTCTGCGGCGGATTTTCAAAAGGCCGCCAGAAAAGCGATTCAAGAAATTAGCGACCGTGGAAAATTGCCAATTATTGTTGGCGGGACGGGTCTTTATATACAGTCCTTGCTATGGGATTATAAGCTTGGCAATGAAGGTGAGCTTGAGGATGATTCCCTTCGCGCGAAGTATGAAGCTTTTGCCAAAGAAAATGGAAATCTGGCCTTATGGGAAAAGTTACAGCTAACCGATCCATTGGCCGCTGAGAAGATCCACTGCAATAATCGTAAGAAAATGATTCGAGCATTAGAGGTTTTCGAGTTAACCGGACATTCTATTTTAGAACCGAAGGAACAGCCGAAGGAACTCTATAATAGTTTTCTGATCGGTTTAAATACTGACCGGTCGATTTTGTATCAACGGATCAATCAACGCGTGGATCTCATGGTAGAACAGGGGCTGTTAGCAGAAGCCAAGAATTTAGCAAAAAATCCAACTGTTCAAGCTGCGCAGGGGATTGGCTATAAGGAATTTTTTCCTTATTTATCGGGCGGTTCTTCATTGGAAGCGGCGCTGGAAGAAGTAAAGCTGCATTCAAGACGTTATGCTAAGCGCCAACTGACCTGGTTTCGCAATCGTATGTCCGTTCGTTGGTATGACTTGATTCAACAGCCGGAAAAAATTGATGAGATCAAAACAGAGATTGCTACTTGGTTGGCAAAAGACAATCCAATTTCTAATGAGAAATAAGCAATAATGGGTTGATTCATAGGAAGCATTCAGAGCAAGACTTTTTCATTTTGAAAAATATCGTATTACTAAATTAGGAGGAAACGGTTTGTCAGAAAGAGTCATATTAGTCGGCGTCGAGACAGACGAGAGTAAATATAATTATTTAGAATCAATGCATGAGTTGGCCGGACTAACCAAAACAGCTCATGGTGAAATTGTTTTTTCATTAACTCAAAAGCGTCCTAAAGTAGATCGGCAAACGATTATTGGAAAAGGAAAATTGGAAGAACTGGCGCAACTGGTGGATGCGCATGAAGCTGAATTAGTGATTTTTAATCATTCCTTATCTCCTAGGCAAAGTCAAACAATCGAAGCGCAGGTAGGTGTCCCAGTAATTGATCGTATCCAACTGATTTTAGACATTTTCGCTCAGCGGGCTCGTTCAAAGGAGGGAAAGCTGCAAGTTGAGTTGGCTCAGCTAGACTATTTATTACCGCGATTAGTAGGACAGGGGCAAAGCTTGTCTCGTCTTGGCGGCGGGATTGGAACGCGTGGACCTGGGGAAACAAAGCTGGAAACAGATCGTCGTCACATTCGTCGTCGTATTACCGCGATAAAAAAAGAGTTAAAAGAAGTCGAAGCTCACCGTGAACGGAGTCGCCAAAAACGTCAACAATCTAGTATTTTCCAGATGGGCTTGATCGGCTATACGAACGCTGGCAAATCGACTATTTTAAACTTGTTGACGAATGCTGACACGTATTCTGAAGATAAATTGTTTGCGACCTTAGATCCATTAACGAAGCGTTGGCATTTGCCTCAAGGGATGGAGACTACGATCACAGATACGGTTGGCTTTATTCAAGACTTGCCGACACAATTAGTTGATGCTTTTCAATCGACTTTAGAAGAAAGCAAGGGAATGGATCTTCTATTGCATATTGTAGATGCTAGTGCGGAAGATCGTCAGCAGCAGGAAAAGACAGTGATTGATTTATTGAAAGAACTTGAAATGGATGATATTCCCATGCTGACGATATACAACAAAGCCGATCGAATCGATGAATTTTCTTTTGCGCCGACTTTATTCCCAAGCGTGTTGATTTCTGCGAAGACCAACAAAGGCAAGGAACTATTAGCTGAGGCGATCAAACGTGAAATCATGAATCTACTGGAACCCTATATACTGACTTTGAATGCAGATGAGGGGCAGGCTTTGAGCGAAATGAAACGAGAGACTCTTGTTCTAAGTGAAAACTTTGATGAAGAAAATGAGCAGTATATCATTCGAGGATTTGCGAAGAAAAAATCTCTTTGGATTAGGAGAATGGAAGATGAACTGGACGACTAAGCTAGCACCAGAGCTGGTTGAGAAAATTGATCAGATTGATCAAAAAATTGCAAAACGGCTACAAGAAGTAAGAGAAATTGCTTTGTCGAATCAGGCAAAAGTATTAACGGCTTTTCGTGAAAATCATGTGTCGGAAAGTCATTTTCTGCCCTCAACTGGTTATGGAAATGATGATCTAGGACGAGATGTTTTGGAGTCTGTTTATGCGCAGACATTTGGTGCTGAAGCTGCCTTAGTTCGTCCTCAAATTGTTTCGGGAACCCACGCAATTGCGACCTCGCTATTTGGTGTGCTGCGTCCTGGTGATGATTTATTGTATATCACGGGGACTCCTTATGACACATTATTAGAGGTTATTGGCATTCAAGGCAATGGCATCGGATCATTTAAGGAATACAATATTGGTTACGACAAGGTAGATCTTTTAGAAGATGGAAATGTCAATTTTGCCAGTGTAAAGGAAAAGATTACCGACAAAACGAAAGTGGTGGCGATTCAACGCTCACGCGGGTATGCTTCACGTCCATCCTTTACCATTGAAAAAATCAAAGAGATGTGCGATTTTGTCAAAAGTATTGCGCCAAATATCGTAATTTTTGTAGATAATTGCTACGGTGAATTTGCGGAGCTATTGGAACCTACCCAAGTTGGTGCGGATCTTATGGCGGGTTCTTTGATTAAAAATCCTGGTGGTGGAATTGCTAAAACTGGTGGCTATATTGCTGGGAAACAAGCGCTAATTGAGCGATGTGCTTATCGTTTAACCACTCCTGGCGTAGGTGCCGAAGGAGGGGCTATGTTGGGCAGCGTCTTTGATATGCTGCAGGGCTTTTTTTTAGCACCACATGTCGTGAGTCAAGCGATTCAAGGGGCGATTTTCTCTTCGGCGTTGTTAGCTGAATATCAGTTGGAATCAACACCCAAATGGGATCAACCACGAACGGATTTAATCCAGTTAATTGATTTTCGTGATCGTGAAAAGATGATTCAATTCTGCCAAGCTATTCAAAAATATTCGCCAATTGATGCGTATGTTGCCCCGATACCTTCTTATATGGCAGGCTATGAGGATGACATTATCATGGCTGCAGGAACGTTTATTCAAGGAGCAAGTATCGAGTTGAGCGCAGACGGCCCGTTGAGAGAACCTTATTCACTCTACTTACAGGGTGGTTTAACTTTCGAACATGTTAAAGTCGCAGTGACCAATGCTGTAAATGAAGTTTATCATGAATCATAAATCCGAAGTCCTAGCGATTTCGGTTTTTTTATATGGAAGTCAATTCCAATGCTTTCTCCACAAAAAATAATTTTTGATCATGGTTAAAATAAACTAAATAGGTATGGTTCTCCATAAAGTAATCAAAGATGAGACCGATATATCCAGCCATCGGATATCCTTTTTTAATTTTGACGCACGTACCGATGTCAAATTTTTGCACTTTTCTCCCAGTCTCCTTTTTTTGATCAGTATATCAAAAAAACTGTTCTTTAAAAACGTTGATATACTGCATTTTTTTCGCAAAAAACGAACATTACTAAATTCTATGTAAGAAAATCTAACATTAACCCTTGACGATTGGTCTATCGGGTGGTATTCTTTTTTCAACATCAAAAAACAAGGAGGAGATGTTATGCGGGAAAAAGAATTGCGACGTTCGCTTGCCGTTTTTCCAATTGGTACAGTTATGAAGTTAACAGATTTGACTGCAAGACAGATTCGGTACTATGAGGAGCAAGAATTGATCCACCCAGAACGAAGTGAAGGTAACCGTAGGATGTATTCTCTAAATGACATTGATGTACTGCTAGAAATCAAAGATTATTTATCTGATGGACTTAACATGGCAGGGATCAAGCGTGTCTATCAAATGCGACAAGAAGAAGTCAAAGCTGCCAAAGAGAAACCGCCATTAACTGATAAAGATGTTCGTCGAATTTTTTATGACGAAATGCTAACTCAAGGCGGGTTTCAACAACAAAATCCATATCAATCACAAGGTCCTAAGCTGTAGTGGTTGTGGAATATAAAAAAATGAAGTGCGAGGAAGGGATTAGATATTATGCCGAAAAAAGATCTAGCTAAAGAGGATATTAAACGAATTGTAGAAGAAGAAAATGTCCGTTTTTTACGTTTGATGTTCACAGACATCATGGGGACAATCAAAAACGTTGAAGTACCAGTTAGTCAAATGGAAAAAGTCCTAGATAACAAAATGATGTTCGACGGTTCATCTATTGAAGGATTTGTCCGTATTGAAGAAAGTGATATGTATCTGTACCCAGATTTATCTACATGGATGATTTTCCCATGGGAAAGTGATCACGGAAAAGTCGGTCGTTTAATTTGTGATATTTACAGTCCAGATGGCACTCCGTTCCCAGGCGATCCGCGTGGAAACTTAAAGCGCGTCCTAAAAGGAATGGAAGAATTTGGCTTCACATCATTTAATTTGGGACCTGAACCAGAATTCTTCTTATTCAAAATGGATGAAAATGGTGATCCTACATTGGACTTGAATGACAAGGGTGGTTACTTCGATTTTGCGCCAACTGACTTAGGAGAAAATTGCCGTCGCGATATCGTGTTAGAGCTTGAAAGCTTGGGATTTGAAGTAGAAGCTTCTCACCATGAAGTAGCTCCGGGACAACACGAGATTGATTTCAAATACGCGGATGCTATTGAAGCTTGTGACAATATTCAAACATTCAAATTAGTGGTTAAAACAATTGCTCGTAAGCATGGTCTGCATGCGACATTTATGCCAAAACCTCTGTATGGTATTAACGGTTCTGGTATGCACTGCAATATGTCACTATTCAATGACGAAGGCAATGTCTTCTATGACGAAGATGGCCCAATGAAGTTAAGTAAAACAGCGTACCAATTTTTAGCAGGTCTTTTAAAACACGCGCGTGCATACACGGCAGTATGTAATCCAATTGTTAACTCTTATAAACGTTTAGTTCCTGGCTTTGAAGCCCCTGTTTATGTGGCTTGGAGCGGACGTAATCGTTCTCCTTTAATTCGTATTCCTGAGTCTCGCGGCTTATCTACACGTTTGGAATTACGTTCAGTTGACCCAGCTGCTAATCCATATTTAACAATGGCGGTTCTGTTAGAAGCTGGATTAGATGGTATTCGCAATGACTTGACTCCACCAGCAGCAGTTGATCGCAATATCTATGTGATGACTGAAGAAGAACGTAAAGAAGCAGAAATTTACGATTTACCTTCAACGATCCACAATGCGATCAAAGCACTACGTGAGGATCAAATTATGATTGATGCCTTAGGAAGTCATATCTATACGAATTTCAATGAAGCAAAACGTATGGAATGGGCAGCTTTCCGTCAAACTGTTTCAGAATGGGAACGCGATCAATACTTAGAGCTTTATTAATCCTAACTCGCAAAACTCTTGAGGAACTCCTCAAGAGTTTTTTCTTTTATATCCGAAAAAAGAATCTTATAATGAGCGCCAGATATTCTTGTGTGGGTTTGATAAAGGTTAAATCAACAAAGCAGATCCTCGTGCAGTAACGTATAATAAGTAGCAGCCAGTATTTATGTAGAAAGGAAGGTATCTATGATAAAAGGGAATAAAACAATACTGAAGGCGGCGACTTTAGCAGATCGCCATCGTGTATACGAATGGTGTTTTCAATCAGAAACGACCAAATCCCATAGCGGACCGCCGGATTATCCTGAAAAAAAGATTGCGACTTTTCAAGAGTTTTACGAAGACTATTATGAGGAATATTATTTTAATGGAACCCGACCAGAGAAGGGCCAGGGATTTATCATCATGAATGATCAAGAAGCTGTGGGTTTCATTAGTTATTCGGCTTTTCATTTAAAACCGCATTCTGCAGAGCTGGATATCTGGATGAAAGATGAAGCAAATTGTGGAAAAGGCTTTGGAAATGATGCAATTCTAGCCTTAAGTAATTATTTAAATCAACAGTTAGCAATTGACCTTCTAATTCTCGCACCCTCCAATAAAAATATTCGAGCAATTAAATCCTATGAAAAATCAGGTTTCAAGCGTACAAATAAAATGATGTCTGATTTTCTTTCGAAGGACTATCAATCACTTTATGGCACTGGCGATTGTGGTGTTTCAGGAACAGCGATATTGATAAAGTGCTTTGCAAAGTAAAAAACTCCCGAACAAACGGAAGTCCTTTACGAAAAAGCTAATTTAAAATGGCCAATCCAAAGGAAAGATAGGTTGCATAAGCGATCCAAGTCAGATAAGGAATAAAGCAAATTGCAGCTCCTTTAGATATGCCGCGAAACTCACGAATACTGAAAATAATCGTTATCAGAAGAAAAAGACTGATGAATGATGCAATCCAGAAGTGTGATCCGCCGAAGAAAATAATGCTCCAAATAAAATTAAGCACCAGCTGAATACCAAAAAGAAAATACGCGAGCGTTTTACTTTTTGGTTCTTTACTGTCAATCACAAGAAATAACGCTAGACCAATCAACGCGTAAAGTAAAGTCCAAATGATTCCGACGATATTTCCTGGCGGTGCTAAAAATGGCTTGTTTAGCTGGGCGTAGATAGCAGGAATATCACCAGCAAAAAATCCTGATATAGAACCTATTAATTCTACACCAATGATACAAGCGAGCAGTTTAAAAAATCGATTTAACATGGTTTACCTCCTTTATTACTTGAAGTTTGTTGTACTCAAGTGTACTCTCTACTTATTCAGTATAACGAGGATTATCCTTAAAAGAAAAAAAGATGCTTAAGAAAAACAATCTAACTTAGTAAAAGCATGTTATAATAATTCGGAAGATTTTCTAAAGCCAAGAGATTGGCAACTTGCAAAATTTGTAAGTTTTGTCTTCTTTTAGTAAAATGTAATTGTTGATAATTCCAAGGAGAGGTGTGAGAAAATGGGATACACAGATGAAACAGTCCGTTTTGATTTTGATGACAATCGTAAAAAAGAGATTAGCGAAACATTAACGATTGTCTACAATGCTTTAGCTGAAAAAGGCTATAATCCAATCAACCAAATCGTCGGCTATTTATTATCAGGAGATCCTGCGTATATTCCTCGTTATCAAGATGCACGAAACTTGATTCGTCGTCACGAGCGCGATGAAGTGATGGAAGTTTTAGTGAAATATTACTTGAAGGATCATGGTATAGATATTCGATGAGAGTAATGGGATTAGATGTCGGCTCAAAAACTGTCGGAATTGCGGTCAGCGATCCATTTGGCTGGACGGCTCAAGGAGTCGAGATCATCCGAATTGATGAAGAAAAAGGGAAGTTTGGCTTTGAACGCTTAGGTGAATTGGTCAAAGAATACCAAGTTACTAAGTTTGTGGTGGGGCTTCCTAAAAACATGAATAATTCGATTGGTCCTAGAGCAGAAGCTTCGATGGTTTACGCCGAAAAAATCAAGGAACTTTTTGATTTACCAGTAGAATTCCAGGATGAACGACTAACGACAGTGCAAGCTGAACGAATGTTGGTGGAACAAGCGGATGTCTCGCGATCAAAAAGAAAAAAAGTAATCGACAAACTTGCTGCGGTCATGATTCTACAAAATTATCTTGATCGAACGAGTAACAAACTTTAGAAAAGAGGAATAGATATGGCACATGAACACACACATGACCATGATCACGAGCACGATCATGACCACGAACATGAAGTAATTACTTTAGTGGATGATGAAGGAAATGAAACACTCTACGAAATTCTTTTGACAATTGATGGTCAAGAAGAATTTAATCGCAATTATGTATTGCTTTATCCAGCGGGCGCGCCTGAAGATGAAGATGTTGAATTGCAAGCCTATGCATATGTTGAAAACGAAGACGGTAGCGAAGGCGAACTACAACAAATTGAAACAGACGCTGAATGGGATATGATTGAAGAAGTCTTCAATACATTCATGGCAGAAGAAGAATAGAGAAATAAGCGGAATCCAGTTAAAAAGGATTCCGCTTTTATAATACAGAATTTATTTATTTTGTACTATCTCCATCACAAAGATGAGGAGGCTGATAGTAAAAAATGTCAGTAGGATAAAGTGAATGAATGTGAATAAATTTAATTGCTCCCTAGCTAAATAAGCACAAAATGAAGCGATGAAATATAAAAACCCTAAAGTAACCGCACTCTTTAGAATGTTTTTCAGAGATTTCTTCATTCATCCCTCCTTGTATATTAGAGTTAGGGTTTTAACCTTCCGGTTTTGATTGGATAACCCTATGAACCATCGTTATTTTAATTTGGTATTAACTCATTTCTTTTGAGATAATATATTTATTGGATTGAGAGGCTAAGCCGTTCCCCCCTTGGGTCATTGAACCCGCACTCGAGAGACTGGCTCCTCTCTCTGATAAGTGGATTGCGTATGAGTTAGATGTTGAAAGTCCTTACTTTACTCCGTATCTCGTACAAGGTAGTGACGCTTTTCAGTTGAGTGGATTTCAATCCAAAATTCTTTTTTTGAAAGGT
>OKPU01000047.1_pt1 | contig 47917 bp, 47 predicted proteins | sample 1614641 | NCBI WGS metagenome assembly OKPU01 (sample SAMN04436957, study PRJEB24849) | human gut metagenome | biome: human gut; feature: NICU; material: stool | host: Homo sapiens | place: USA: Saint Louis, MO | collected 2009-12-23
GTCTATTCAATAAAAATAATCTCAAATTTCATCTTGACTTATCACCATTAGACTTTGGTATCACGATTTTAACGATGGTTCCCGTCTCACTAGCTTCAACCCATACTCCGTAAGCTGATCCAAAATAGCGTTTAATTCTTAGGTTCACACTTCGCAGACCAATTCCCACTAGCTTTCGTTCCACTCCGGCTGGCTGATTAAGCTCTTGATTGATCTGCTGAATATGATCCTGAGAGATTCCTGCACCATTGTCCTTAATAGTAATCAGCACCTCTTCTTTTACCAGCTGGACAGACAACTCCAGATGTCCAAAAGTCGAAAGCTGCTTTAACCCATGATAAATTGAATTTTCAACGATTGGCTGCAGGGAAATCTTAGGAATTTTCGCTTCCAGACAATCGTCAGCGGCAATCTGAAGCCTGTAATCAAAACGGTCCCCATAACGATAGTCCATGATCGTCAAATAATTCTGCACATGCTCCAGCTCATCCTTCAAAGTGATCAAGACATTCTCGTCGCTGATCCCCTGACGATAAAAGTCAGCTAACGCGCGAGCCATCATGGCCGCGTCCTCATTCATATTCATATCACTCAACGATTGGATCGAATACAACGTATTGTATAGAAAATGCGGGTTGATCTGAGATTGGAGCAGCTCGATTTCTAAACGATTACGCTCCTCCAAGTTATATTCATTTTCGTCCAGCAGCTTTTCATTTCGCTTGATCATCGCATTAAAGCTTTGATACAGAACCGACAGCTCCTGAAAACGCGGATCGGACAGCGCCAGATCACCATTCTTATCCGTGATGCTTGTTCCTTCGATTTTCTTCGCCAGCTGTTGGATCGGCTTTGAGATGAAGCGTCCCACTCCAAACATCATGACTGTTCCAACAACAAATAGAAATAGAATCAGCGTTCCGGCTAGATTCAGATATGCTCCCTGCCCGCTACGTAGATCTTTGTCAGGAAAAATGGCTCTCAATTTCCAGCCATTCAAGCTGAACTCCTTAGATAAGGTATGATACACGGTACCATCAACGGTCATTTTTTCCTGATCTGACGTCGTTTTAAAGACCTCCTGTGGCATCTTAGTCGTACTAGGATACGGGACATTGTTGCTGCTGATTAGAAACAAACGACCATTTTCCGTGACATAACCCTCATCCAAAAGCTCACTGATCATCTCACTTTTCAAGTTAAAGACAATGACACCGTTCGCTTCTGCCTCGCCGTCGCCGATCGTTTTCCCTAGAGAAATCACGGGTTCTTCTTTGGTTGAAAAAGGATTTTGCGGCGCATCTAGCCAAAAATACTGTGTCTCCTCATCACTCAGTTCAAAAAAATTGTGATAATCAATCCCATCCAGCTGCTGGTTGATGGTTCCGCCGTTAAAGAAAAATTCCCCATCATTAATGTTGATGTAGATGGAACTAAGAACATCCTGAAATCGGTAGTAAAGATCCTTGACGCTGGCATTCATGTTCACCGCAAGCTTCAAGGAGCCGCTTTTATCATTGATGACTTCTAGTAAATTAGGATTATTATTTAAATAAACGAGCTGCTCAAATAGCTGGTTGAAGGTACGATCTAAGGAGCCGTGCTTATCCTTCAGGCTGTTTTCAACGTTGGCATACGTAGTGTTAGCCACTTCTCTTGAAGTCGTCAGACTAGAAAAAAGGATCGAGAACACAATGATTAAAGCTAGAAAAAAGATATAAAAGGTATTAATGATTCGATTCAATGATTGGGGTTCTCTTTTCTTTGCCATGTGCTCTCCCTCGCTTTTTTCACATTCAATCCTTCTTACCTAATCAATCTTGCCGATACTAAAAAAATCCGTTGTCTTCCTGATTTGCTCTTCCGTTATCGGCTCATGATCGCCTCGACAAGCGCTTATTTCTACAGCCTCGGTTCCCTCCAAAATAAAGGCAGGCCCCTCATGGCCGGTAATTGTTACATGTTCAAAATATATTCTTCGGCTAAACGCAACATAAAAACCTTGTTTGGCTACTGGCTCCATCCCTGCCATCATTGCGGGAATCGCAGGAACCGCAGTTTCAGCCATTGAAATATCAATCGAATGAAACGTAATGTCCTCTAAAAATTGCTCGGCTAACCCGAACAAAAAGCCAGCTGAGGCATGGACATTGCGCGCCGTAATATTCTGAAAATGAATCCTTCTGAAATAAGGCGTGCTCTCATCTAGCGGATAAGGCTGCTTATCCCAGACACGCTGCTCGTTGCCCTTGGGTCCGCAAAAGTAATAGAGGTTCAGAATAAAAGGACAGCTGACGTGATCCATCACCAGATTACTAATGCGAATATCTTCGATCGTTCCGCCTCTGCCTCTGCGGCTTTTCAACCGGATGCCGCGATCAGTTTTCTGGAAAACACAATTTGAAATAACAACATTTCGAATATCGCCGCTCATTTCACTGCCAAGCACCACACCGCCGTGCCCATGAACCATAGTACAGTTAGTAATAGTAATGTTTTCACAAGGACCCGGATCATTCGTCTCTTCCATTCCCGCCTTAATCGCAATACAATCATCTCCCACATCGATGTGGCAATCACTGATGCGCACGCCTGTGCAGGATTCCGGATCAACCCCATCTGTGTTGGGCGAATCAGGCGGATTTTTAATCGTCACGCCGGAAATCATGACATTTTCACATTTAATCGGATGAATGGTCCAGCTGGGAGCTGCTTTCAGACTGATGTTTTGGATTTTTACTTTGAAGCAGTGATGAAAACTAATTAATTTAGGTCTTGGATAAGCAAGCTCAGGGGATTTTTCTTTGAACAGCCGCCACCATTTTTCTCCCTGTCCATCTAGCGTACCCATGCCAGTCACTGAAATATTTTCTGCATCCTCTGCGTAGATACAAGAGGCATAGACAGACTGCTGGACGCCTTCCCAGCGTGACGTAACAACGGGATAATCGGCAGGATCATTTGAAAAGCTCAAAACCGCTCCTGAACACAGATGCAGCTCGATAGTACTTTTCAAAAACAGCGGACCGGTCTGATAACGACCAGCTGGCACAACCACTGTTCCTCCGCCAAGTCGACTAGCGGTGTCAATGGCTGTCTGAATTTGTTGGGTATTCGATCGCTGACTGCAGTCGGCACCAAACTCAAGAATCGATACAGTTGTCAAAATCAATTCCTCCTCTTAATTATAGCTTCTTTAGAAATCGCTTTCACTAATATTTTCAAAATCTTTTTCCTTCCTAACATATCACAGATCATTCTAAATTCCAACAAAATGTTTAACGTGTGCATCATTGCTATATAAGCTTTTTAATTATTTTACTGATTGACAAATGATCAGCTGAATTCTATAATGTTAACGTTAACAAAATTATTTCGAGGTGAACGATGGTTACAATCAAAGACATTGCCAAAATGGCCGGAGTATCCCATACAACAGTTTCCAGAGCCTTGAACGACAGTCCGCTCATTAAAGAAGCGACCAGAAAAAAAATCCAAGAACTCGCTAGTCAAATGAATTACGTTCCGAACTTTAACGCAAAAAGTTTAGTTAATCAAAAAAATTATATGATTGGTTTGTTTTTCTCTAGTATCGCAGAAGGCACCAGCTCCAGTTTTCTTGTTGATGTCATCAAAGGCATCCATTCTAAGCTAGACGAAAGCTATGGTCTTTCCGTACAGGGCATCGATGAAATTCAACATATAGAGCACATTAATTTTCAACGGTATGACGGAATTATCGTTATGAGTCAAAGTGACAGCGACCAAGATTTCATAGATTATCTCAAGCAGCAGCAGCTCCCTTTCATCGTACTTAATCGACAACTGGAAGACAAAAGTATCGTCAATATCAGTGCGGATGATGCGGCTGGTGTTGAGACAGCGATCGATTACGCTATCGATCAAGGACACAGAAAAATTGCCTACATTGGCGGAATCGAAGGCTTTCGCTCAGCCAGTGAACGAAAAGCCGGCTTGCTGAGAAGTTTGACTAAGCATCATTTACCTATCAACGAATCCTATTTTTTCGAAGGGGATTACAGTATTGAGGGCGGCTTTCAGGAGATGAAGAAAATACTCTCGTTGAAAGACTTACCGACATTGGTGTTCTGTGCAAATGATGACATGGCCATTGGCGCCATTCGAGCAGCAGAAGAAAATGGACTGCAGATTCCAAAGGATATTTCCTTTATCGGCTTTGACGACAGCCCATTTGTTGCTTATTTGAATCCGCCGTTGACTACGGTTCACAAGCCGATCTATAAAATCAGTCAACAAGGCACTGAATTGCTTTTGAGTATGATTGCCAAGCTTCCGATAACGAAGCAGCAAGTCAAAGTCCCTACCCACTTGGAAATCAGAAAATCAGTCGCTGCTTTGGCTCCAGAAAGTGATTCTTTAGAGTAAATTGAATAAGCTCCAACCGTTTGTTTGGTTTTTAGTGTAAGGACATTCATCTAAAAGGATGTCCTACTCTTAATAATAAAAATGTTCACGTGTGCATAAAAAGAAAGGATGTTAAAAATGAAGCAATTATCAGCAGCAATCGTAGAAAAAGCCCCCGCACTCCCGACAAAGGTCATTCAATTTGGTGAAGGCAATTTCATGAGAGCCTTTATTGACTGGCAGCTTCAGCAAATGAATCAAAAAGGTCTGTTCAACGGCAAAGCTACGATTGTCCAGCCGCTTTCTCAGGGCTTGGGCGAGATGTTGAAGGAACAGGATTATCTCTATACCGTTATTCTTGAAGGTCTGATGAATGGAGAAGTAATTAATGAGGCAGAGATTATTACCTCCGTCGAATCGGTCATCAATCCTTATGAAAATTGGGATGCTTACCTTGCTCTAGCAGAAAATGACGACGCTGAATTTATTATTTCCAATACCACCGAAGCAGGTATCCAGTATAACCCAAAGGATACCTTGGAAAACGCGCCGCAGCAAAGCTTTCCAGCTAAATTAACCGCCCTATTGTATAGACGCTTTCAATTGGATAAAGCTGGCTTCACCATTATCCCCTGTGAACTGATCGATCGAAATGGGGAGCGTTTGAAGGAGATCGTTTTGACCTATGCGAAGGATTGGCAATTAGGAGACGCCTTTATTGATTGGCTGAAAACCGAAAATGTCTTTTGCTGCAGTTTAGTTGACAGAATCGTACCAGGATACCCGCGAGAAACCGCTCAGGAGCTGAATGAGAAACATGGCTATATTGATAAGCTGATGGTCAAAGCGGAGCCCTTCCTGCTTTGGGTCATTGAAGGGCCAGAAAAATTGAGAGACACCTTGCCTTTAGAAAAGTCCGGGCTGAATGTTGTGGTCACAAGTGATATGACTCCTTATCGTGAACGGAAGGTCCACTTATTGAATGGTCCTCATACAGCGATGGTTCCTTTGGCGATGCTCGCCGAATTGGACACTGTGGAATCTGTCATGACGGATCAGGATTTTCAACTCTTTGTCGATAATCTCTTTACGGATGAATTGATTACAGTCCTCTCGCTTCCAAAAGAAGAACTGGTAGACTACTCCGAGCAAATCAAGGAACGCTTCTTGAATCCTTTTGCCAATCATCAGCTGTCGGCAATTTCCTTAAACAGTGTCTCCAAATTCAAAGCACGTTTACTGCCGGTGTTCCTTCAGTATGTTGAAAAAATGCAAACGCTACCGCCGTATATGACCGCTGCTCTGGCTGCTTTGATTCTGAGCTATCGGGGAGATCAGATCACACCGCAGGACGATCCAGAAGTTCTCTCAATCATGCAATCAGCTTGGAAACAACCGGAAACAGCTGTCTCTTCAATTTTGAGTCAAAGCACACTATGGGGACAAGATCTTACAGAAGTTCCGGGAATAGTCTCGCAAGTAGAAAAGAATTGTGCATTTATCGAAGAGCACGGCTCAAGAGCATTGATCCAAAATCTAAATAAAGGAGAATTGCACCCATGATTGAAACAAAAGCAGCGGTATTGAAGCTGAATCCGCGAGACACCGTCGCAGTCGCGCTTCGCCCAATAACCGCAGGTGAAATCATTGAGATCGACGAAATCAAGCTAACTGCAGAACAAGACATTCCTCAAGGCCACAAGATCGCTCTACAGCCAATGGAAGAAAATCAGGATGTCATAAAATATGGCTACCCAATCGGCCACATGCTCTCACCTGTTGCAGCAGGCGAATGGCTGCATACTCACAATGTAAAAACGAATTTATCCGGCGAACTGGACTATACCTACACACCGGATATTCATCAGGTTCATTACCCGAAAAAGGCGCTGACATTTAAAGGCTACCGCCGCAGTAACGGCAAGGTCGGTATTCGCAACGACCTGTTTATTGTACCTACTGTTGGCTGTGTAAACGGTATGGCTGAGCTGATGCTGAAGCGATTTACCGCAAAGCATCCCGATTTGGGTCCGTTTGATAATATTACGATTTTGAAGCATCCCTATGGCTGTTCGCAATTGGGGACCGATCACGCCAATACTCGTGAGGTCCTGATTGATGCAGTAAAACACCCAAATGCTGGCGGTGTGCTTGTCTTTGGGCTTGGCTGTGAAAACAATACCGTCGATGCTTTCAAAGAAAAGCTCGGCAACTACGATCCTGAACGTGTGAAGTTTTTGATTGCCCAGGATGTTTATGATGAGGTCGAGTCTGGAGTCTCTTTATTAGAAGAGCTCTATGCTGCGGCAAAAAAGGATCACCGGACAGAGGTGCCTCTGGCTGCATTGAATGTAGGCTTGAAATGCGGCGGTTCGGATGGTTTTTCAGGCATTACCGCGAATCCGCTGTTAGGCGCCTTCTCGGATTTCCTGATCGCACAAGGCGGGAGCACCATTCTGACCGAAGTGCCAGAAATGTTTGGGGCAGAGCACATGCTGATGGCTCGTGCTGAAAACGAAGCGGTTTTCGAGAGGATTGTTCAGCTGATCAATGATTTTAAGCAGTATTTCTTAGACTTCGGCGAGCCTGTTTACGAGAATCCTTCTCCTGGAAATAAAGACGGCGGGATTACTACCTTAGAGGATAAATCCTTGGGCTGCACGCAAAAAGCCGGAACCGCACCTGTTGTAGATGTTTTAAGCTACGGTGAAAAGCTCAAAAAGCAAGGATTGAGTCTTCTGCAGGCGCCCGGAAATGATTTGGTTGCCGCCTCTGCCCTCGCTTCGTCAGATTGTCACTTGGTTTTATTTACTACTGGCCGCGGAACGCCATTTGGCGCCTATGTTCCGACAGTCAAGGTGGCGACCAACAGCACGATTTTTGAACGCAAGGGACACTGGATGGATTTTAACGCTGGCACTTTATTAGAGCAGTCGATGGAGACTGTCTTAGAACAGTTCATCCAAAAAGTGATTGCTGTAGCCAGCGGCGAGCCAACGAGAAATGAAGAAAACGACGTTCGAGAAGTCGCCATTTTTAAAACTGGTGTCACGCTCTAAGTCTTGAATACGAGGAATTCTTTTAGAAAGAAGGAAAATACATGTTTTTAAATGATGATTTTTTACTCTCGACAGATTGGGCGAAAAAGCTATATCACGATCATGCCGCTCAAATGCCGATTATTGACTATCACTGTCATTTAGATCCGCAGGAAATTTATGAAAATAAGCCATTTACTTCGATCACAGAGGCTTGGCTAAAAGGCGATCACTACAAATGGCGCCTGATGCGTGCCTGTGGTATTCCAGAATCACATATCACCGGAGATGCTTCCGATTACGAAAAATTTCTAGCCTGGTGTCAGACTGTGCCAAAAACGATCGGCAATCCCTTATATACTTGGACACATCTTGAATTGAAGCGGTTCTTTGGAATTGATTTGCTAGTAAACGAAGAAAATGCAAAGACAATCTGGGAACAAGCAAACAAAAAAATCACCGGCACAAGCTTTAAGCGTCGGGAAATTATTAAAAACGCCAAGGTAAAAGTCATCTGTACAACCGATGATCCGGCAGATGACTTAAGCTATCACCAATTGCTGGCAGAAGAGGAACCAGACTTTAAAGTTCTGCCGTCTTTTCGTCCCGATAAAGCCTTAAACATTGATCAAAAGGGTTTTTCAGCATGGATAAAGGCTTTGGCCGAAAGCACTGGTTCAGATATTTCTACCTATGAAGAGCTGATCGCTGCTCTTGGTAGTCGAATCGATTACTTTCATTCGCTGGGGGGACGTTTGTCTGATCATGCGTTAGATGTTCTTCGTTACAAAGAAGCAGATGCCGCGACCCTAGACTCTATTTTTCAAAAAGCTTGTCAGGGAATGTCCTTATCCCTAGAAGAAATTGATGCCTATCGCACAGAAACCCTGATTCGTTTGATTCATTTTTACCATCAATATGATTGGACAATGCAGCTCCATATCCACGCATATCGTAATTGCAATCAAGTGATGTTTGATCAGCTGGGACCAGATACAGGCTATGATGGCATCAACGATCTATCGATTACGATTCCGCTGCAAAAGCTATTAAATCGAGCAGAAGCGACGAATCAATTGCCAAAAACCATTCTTTATTCTTTAAATCCAAACGACTATCCTGCCTTAACAGCATTAATCGGCTGTTTCCAAAAGGATATCAAAGGAAAAATACAGCTGGGGTCCGGCTGGTGGTATAACGACACCCGCGATGGCATGCGCCAGCAATTGTCTCAATTCGCCAACGGAAGCGTCCTGCATCATTTCGTTGGTATGCTGACGGATTCTCGCAGTTTCTTATCGTATACCCGACACGAATACTTCCGCCGCGTGCTCTGTGAATTCATCGGAGAGATCGTCGCGCGCGGCGAGGCTCCAGAAGATGAAGCCTTGTTAGGTGATTTAGTCGAAGCAATCAGCTATACAAATGCCGAAAGTTATTTCAATTTCTAGTTTGTTCGTCCAACGGTCTGGCCGAGTTTTTTAGACTATTGGATCGTATGTATAAGAAAATAAGGAGGAAAACATGCTACCTTTAAATTTAGGGATTCGTGCCCATGATATCTCGGCGGCTTCTCGTGAAGAGCTCGGCGAAAAACTTGTGACTAACGGCTTTTCTCATATCCAATTAGCGGTAAAAAAATCCTTTCCCGCTGCATTGCCCAGTCTAGACAGTATCTCTAGCGGTACAGGACACTTCTTCGGTGATTATTTCGCTCGTCTAGGTATCAAAGTTTCGGTCTTAGGCTGCTATGTTAACCTAGCCAGTCCAGATTCAACAGTGCGAAGACAAGCAATCGATCATTTTAAGCAACACATTGCTGTTGCCCCAAGCTTCCAAGCGGCAGTAGTTGGAACCGAAACAGGTAGTGTAGGAAATGGCTATACAACGAAGAACTATATCCATGAGGCTTATCGAACTGCCAGACAATCTGTTGCTGAAATGGTAGCCTATGCTGAACAACTTGGAGTAATCGTCGGAATTGAGGCAGGCATCAATCATCCTCTATATACCGCTGCTTTAGCCAAACAATTGGTTCAAGAGATTCAGTCGCCAAATCTGCGCATCATTATGGACTGTGCAAATCTGATGTCTGTCGAAAATCATCAGCAGCAAGAAAAAGTCATTCATCAGGCCTTGACTGATTTGCGAGACGATATTTGTTCCATGCACTTAAAGGATTTTGTGGTGGCGCATGGTCAGATAAAAATCGTTCCCGTTGGTACCGGCTGGATGGACTACTCCCCCATTCTGAAATTTTTAAAATATGACAAGCCCTTGATGTTTGCCAGCCTAGAAGCTACGACTGAAGAGCATTTACCTAATGCGTTAAGTCATCTTAAAGAACTTTACGCACGAATTTAAACTCCCATAAGATCCTCTAGTTGACCGCCGTTTAATCGTAAAAAGGAGCTGATCGAAAGTCTAAAAGACTTTTGGTCAGCTCCCACTTTTACAAATATTCGGTATTCCAGAAATGACTTCTTCGAAAACAAATCGAAATATAATGAAAATTATTCTAGTAATTTTCATGCCTTCTGATGATCCAATGAGAAGTAACTAATAAGCCCCCTAAATGACGGCCATCACCTTTTGTTTCCGTTGATTTCACAATCTAATCTGCATTAGCCCGGAAACCAACCACTCTCTAATACTGCAAACGCACTTCCTGAAAAACCACCTCTGATAATTAGAAATAGTTCCAAAAGCTCCATTTTCGTATTTTTTATGATCACTTTTTAAATTACTTCTTAACTGCTAACTCTTTAACAGTATCAACATCTAGTTTGGTCATCTCAGAAATATCTTCGATGGAATAATCTTTCGTTAATAGGTATGTCGCAGCCTTAATTTTCACTTTCCTACTTCCGATTTCTACCCCTTCTGCATATGCCTCCTTGTATGCTTGTTCATATGCTTGTTCGTATTTTTCTCTAAGTGCCTCTTCTTTTGCTTTTCCAAGTCCGGCTGTTCCTCCATACAGTTGAGAGATGGCGGCGACAGCGTCGTTAATGACTTTAGTTTTTTTATCAATTCCCATAGACATCTTTTCCTTTCAGGAATAGTAGACAAAGTATCAATCACCATGTTGAGTTTGCAGCTGCTTAACCGTATCAAGCTCCAAGCCAGTAGCTTCCACAACCTGTTCAAGCGGCATTTTCATTTCGATGAGGTTACGCGCAATCAAATATTTCTCACGTTCACGCCCCATCCTCTCACTCTCTAGTCGAACAGAGGAGATGACTGCATCGTTTATTGCTTTGGATTTATCGATTTTCATAATCATCTCTTTTTCCTCCCTTCCAAGTTTGTAATAGTCTATTTTTTGTTTCGCTTCTTTGATGTAATCTGGGGCGTCAGCGTGGACTGTACCACTTTTGAAAAAGTATTGCCAATGATAAGCAGCGCTTTGTTGTTCGATTGTTTCGTTTTTTAAGCTAAGGAAACAGGCGATCAGCAGCTCTTTGCCAGTGGTTCCGAGAAAGGGAACCGAACTTTCTTCATTTAGTAAACGGAAGCGTTGCAGAGCGGGCTTTTTTTTGTCAAACAAGTGAAAATCGATAATATTGATTCCATATGCGGGACGTAATGCGAAAAAATTGTTTCCTTTAATAAAATTAGCGGTTTCTAAGTTTCCGAAGGGACTGCAAAATGCTTCCGCCAGATAAAAAATGATTCGTTCGCGAAAGTACATATGCGGCTGAATCTGACACTCAATCGTGGTGTGACTGCCATCCTCACCGATTGCTAAGATATCCACTTCGGTGCGGGTGATATCCAGCTCATCAAAGGACTTTTTATAGTTATCAATGTGATACGTTTCTTTTGGCTTCAGTTGCTTGAATTCAATACCGAGTAAATCTTTGACAAATGCCTTTAGTATATGCAGGGAATCTTCAGAGGTAAAACATTTCTTGAACAGTAGATCGTTTGTTGGTAAGTATTTTTGCATCGTTCTCACAGCCTTTCAGATAGGACACGTTTCCACATTGAAAGGCTTTTCTCGCCTACATTATAGCATGGAAATTTGTGTGCCATCTATATTCGTTTACTCTAAAATACACAAACAAGTAGAGAAGATTGCGAGAATATCGAGACCACAAAAAAGATTAAACAACTAAACAAAGGGAGCATATTTCGCAAATAATTGCGTTGCATGCTCCCTTTACTTATGAAAAATTATACCTACCGCTCAAGCAATGCTACAGCTATACATTCAAGCTTCATCGGTATTTTGTATTGTTTACTCTTATTCCTCACTCTTTTTAGTATCCAAGGAATGAATGACCTCTCTAAGCTGCTTGCTTGATGCGGCGAATTTCTTTCTTTCCTCTGGATCGATATTTAGTTCGATGATTTCTCGTACACCGTGTTGATCTACGACTGATGGTACACCGGTAAATAGATCCTTTTCGCCATACTCTCCATTGAGATAAGCAGATACAGGCAGCACCGCTTGCTCATTATTCAAGATGGCTTTCACGATTCTCGCGACACTCATCCCGATGCCGTAAAAGGTCGCTTGTTTTCTGTTTATGATTTCATAGGCGGTGTTTTTTACACTATCTGAAATCGTGGTTAAATCATCTACTGTTAGCCGATTGTTCTTCACGATAAATTCCAATAATGGTTTTCCACCAACTGTGGTATGGGACCAGACAGCTACTTCTGAATCACCATGCTCACCAATGATATAGCCATGGATACTTCTTGGATCAATTTGTAATTTTTCGGCCAGCTCTTTACGAAATCTAGTGGTATCAAGAGTAGTTCCTGTTCCTACGACTCTGCTGCTTGGTAGGCCAGATGCTTGCCAAGCAACGTAGGTCAAAACATCTACTGGATTTGAGGCGATTACTAAAATTCCATCAAAGCCTGATGCCATGACTTCTTTCACGACACTGGTAATGATTCCGGCATTGATATCGATCAGCTCCAAGCGTGTTTGACCAGGTTTTTGATTAACGCCTGCTGTGATAACGACAATATCAGCATCCTTACAATCCGTATAATCGCCGGCCCACACTTTAATATTTTCTTGTGCCCAGGACATACCATCTAACAGGTCAAGCGCTTCTCCTTCTGCCTTTTCTTGATTGACATCGATTAAGACCAACTCATTGATAATTCCTTGATTGATCATAGAATAAGCTATACTTGTCCCGACAAAACCTGTTCCCACTACAGCAACTTTTCTACTTGTACGTTTCATATGAATTCACTCCATTTTTTATTTTTCTAGTGTTTATCACTTATTTCACGCTTCAGTGGATCATCTACATTACGCGCTCCGATATTTTGAAATAGTGAATTCCGTCTTCCCGATGATTGGATCGCTTATTTCTTCTATCGAATCACCCATTTGATATATCTCTTTCTTACAGACAAGCTGCGGAGTTGTTTGACTCAATACTAAAACAGAGTTCGCGTAAATTTTTTTGATTTCTCCAGAGATTATTTCTCCATGGACATTCTTCGCAGTGATTGTATCCCCTATGCCAACCATTCTTGTCATCCCTTCTAATTGCATAAACATTTCTTTTTTCTTAGCTTTATTAAATAGCCCTCAACATCGAAGATCGTCTCTAATATCTCATTTACTTGTTCAAATAAGCGTTTTGTATCTTCAAATTGTTTCGGACTTTCGATGCGTCTCCACTCTTTTTTATAGCAGATTTCATGAGCGGTCTCATCCATCGATACTACCTGTGAATTCTTTACAAGATGTACTCTCTCTTCACCTATCCCAATTATTTCTACCCATTCTCTCCAGCCATTTTTTATCGCGATGGTTCGAACCAATGACGGCAAATCCAACGCGTCCAGAGCCGCACTTCTTCCATCTTCGAAATGAATGGTATAGGTGATGCATTTCACAAATCCACAGGCATTGCACCCACCTTCAGTTATTCGCTCTTTGCTTGTAATTATCGCTTTTTCCATTAATCACATCTCCAATGAATAGTATATTTGTTCACTTGAAATTTGATAAGGCTTCCTGCCAAGTTGGAATCTCAAAGCCTAGTGCCTTTGCTTTACTTAGATCCATGATTGACGTTCGCGGACGTGCTGCTTTTTGCGGATAATCTTTTGATGCTACTGGGATGATCTCTACATCCGTATCTTTTAGGATTTCCTTGGAAAACTCATACCAAGAACAGCTATTTTCATTCGATAGCTGATAAACACCAAAGGGCGCTTCCTGTTCAATCAAGAAATACATGAATTCGGCCAATGTACGTGTCCAAGTAGGCCGTCCAAACTGATCCTCCACCACGGCTAGGCGTGTCTGTGTCTTCGCCAAATTACGCATCGTGGATACAAAATTGTCCCCAAACCTTCCAAATACCCATGAGGTGCGGACAATGTAATACTCGGTCAGTAATTCCTCGACAATTTTTTCGCCTAGATACTTCGTACGGCCATATTCATTAATAGGGTTGGGCAGCTCTTCTTCTTGATACGATCCAGCTTCTTTCATCCCATCAAAAACGTAATCCGTACTGATATAGACCAAAATAGAACCGGCAGCCTTGGCTGCTTCTGCTACATTACGTGTTCCTTCGACATTGATTTTTTCGTTTAATTCTTTGTCGACGCCTTCTGCTCTATCAACAGCGGTGTAGGCTGCGCAATGATAAATGATGGCAGGCTTCAGTTGGGTGATGAACTGGTAGGTCCTTTGTCTATTGGTAACATCTAGCTGATCAGAACCAGCCGCCACGTATTCCACCGCTTTTTCATCTAATAGATAACGCAACTCCGTCCCTAATTGACCTTGACCGCCTGTAATTAGAATCATTGAGTTCCCCTCCTTTTTTCGTATCCTCTATGTATCCAATCACACGTCTTAGTAAACTAAACGTTGATGATAGCTGTTTCCTTTTATTGGATTGCGCCGCTGATTTCCAAACGATCGCGAGAAAAATTCTGTTATTTATTTTAACTCTTATAGTAATGAAAGCACCAGCGATTCACTCTGCTTAAAATTCCCGATTTACCTTTAGGACCTTTGTTTGATCATATAGATGAATCACATACTTCACTAAGACATAGCAAACAACGAGAATTGCTAAAAGCGTTTCTAAAATACTTAACGCTTTAGTAACTGTCAGTAAAATAGGAAGCTCTTCAAAAACTTTGGAGGCCTTGAAGATCGCTGTCGCTGAGATAACTAAAGGAAACGTGAACGCCGCATAGCTTGGATAGAAGCCGACCTTTAGCATTCTTTTCATATTAAAAACGATGCAAAGATAAATCAACTGGGATAAGATCAGCAGCCCGATAACAAATGGAAAAGAGACTTGATTGCAAACAGATAGATAACCAGCTAAACAAAGTGAGCCTGGTGCTGTCAGAATTGTAATCAAAGGAATCGCTGAATCCTCAAATATTTTCTTATGAAGAATTCGTTTAACGATGATTGGCAGCAGAATCAAATACAAAGCTAAAGCGATCCAAACAGCAACCTGCCCTAATTCCTTGATAAACACGGTCGAGGTATTCGGAATAACGCCTATTCCAACAAAGGTAATAAACCAGCTGGGATAAACATATTCAAGCGTGACCTCCACAGGCAGAATATGCACGGCAATGAAATAGCCCATCAAAGCCAGATGCAATATGATCGCCGTTACCCATAGCACGTTATTCATGATTTGATTAGGAAACAATCTGTCTAAAAATACGGAAACGACCATTAACGCCATCGTAAATGTCGGAGCTACAGAGGCAATAATCGGATTTCTCAATGCAGCCATCGTATCTTTAAATGTGAAAACGATTTTTAAAAGAAATACAAGGATCATCAAAAGACCTGTATAACAAAAAATATTGCCGATCCCTTCAAAGCCTTCAGAAAATAATAGATTCCCCAGTGACTCCGTTCCTAAGATCAGTCCGCAAATCGGTATTGGTATAGCCTTCAGAAAATTCTTTAGTGTGTTATTCATAGGTATATCCTTTCTAAACGATCAAATTATTTGATAGCACTTGATATATATTTTTTACACCCCTATAATAAACACCAGTAAACTATTTGTAAAATAATGATTTTACATATCCGTTATAAATTTTATTAATAGAAAAGAGGTCATTCCGTTGTTAGAATTATTGCGAACATTCATTATTGTGTATGAAACGAGAAATTTCAGCACCGCAGCCAAACTCATGTTTAAGACACAACCAACCATCTCCGTGCAGATCCAAAGATTAGAAGCAGAACTAGGCTTCAAGCTGTTCGATCGAAAAGGAAAGCAGCTGATCCTGCCTACGAAACAAGCCGAATTCTTGTATCCTAGGGTAGTCGAAGCGTTACACTCCCTATCTAATGTATTTGCCCAAGCAAAAAATTCTAAAAATTTTAAAACCGACTGCATCCTTGGCTGCTCCAACACCACCGCCGTGCACCTATTACCCAAAATTATGGAGCAGCTGATTGCTGAATTTCCATTAATAGCTTTTGAAATCAAGATTATGAACTCGCAAGAAGTCATTGATGCCGTTGAAGGAAACAAAGCCCATATCGGCTTGATTGAAAAATCCATTGTTTCCCCATTGATCCAAAAGGAGTTCGTTTATAAGGATGAGCTCGTCTTAGCAGGCAATATTGATTCAGATTATTGGATTCTTAGAGAGCATGATTCTGGGATGTATCTTATCAACGAGACCTATCTGTACTCTAATCATCTAAACCCGCAAATCATCAAAGCAAATAACAGTGAAGTAATATTGTCTCTATTAGAAAACAATATAGGCAAATCAATTATCTCCAAATTAGCACTAACAGATTCCTTGAAGTGGCAGGAACTAGAAGACGAATACAGATATCGAGACCTCTTTATCATTCAAAATATCCAAAGCCCGATCCCTGAAACAGCAGCCGTTTATGATCGGATCAAAGCATTACTCACCGAACTATATAATCAGTCAAGTGAGTAAGGACGCATTCAAATAGAAAAGAATTATTCTTTCAGAGATTTTAATCATGAACCCTGAAAAATAGCGGTGTATAAATAATTAATCTACTAATTTTCATTCGTATCAAAAAACTTTCTGATAATCTAAGGATGTTAACATTCATCCAGTTTGACGCTTCCAGCGATTTTTCAACGTTAAAGTTGAAAAATCGTTATTTCCTATGATGAAGTGTCCTAAATCGCTCCCCTGATACTTGCACAAAGCTTCTCTGGAGTCGATCATATAGCTAAGCCCCCAACTCTGATCAGAGTTGGGAGCTTGTTTTTTTAGCGACCAAAAATTTTTGTATGATATAGCGTTTAAAAAACTAGCCTGACGCCATTGATGAAAAGAAAAGCCCTACTCCTGGCAGAGTAGGGCTTTCGTGTTTCTGGTATTCGAAATCTTCACATTTCGCAAACTTATTATAGCATGGAATTACGGCTATTTCTAGTTTTTTAGATTGACAATAGATAAAAAAGCGATTCTTTTGCTAGGAGAGTCGGTAGCTTATTCATAGGTATTGCATTTGCAATTTCATCGTAGTTTTCATCGGTAAAAAGTGCATTTTCTTTAGAGGACTCAATAATGATCTTTTGCAGAATAAAAATGGATTGTTTCCTTTTCTACTCTATAGATTAGCCGATGTTCGCCTGTAACTCTCCTTGATGGGTTTGCAGATAAATCATGTGTTAGTAGTTCAGGTTTTTCTAAACCAGAAAAATGTATAGAAAAAACACTCAACTTTTCTTTTTTTGAATGTACATGAAGCTATTGCTGTTTATGCAAAAAAAATGTAACCGTTTTACAAAACTTTTTATTATACTACATTTTTATCCGCTTTGTAAAATCGCAATTTGACACTTACCCCCCCTAATTTGACCTGTTTTTATGCAAAAATAAGGGTTTTTACCTAAAAACAGGTCAATTTGAGGGGGGTAGCGGTTATTTTGCGATTCGCACTTTTTTTAGAAATCGTTTATCTTTTAGTCACCGGCCGGAAACAAAAAAATTAGGAGGAAACAACCATGATTCAAAAAATCGGCAATAAACTTCAAGTAGAAATCGATGCAGGCGGAGAAAAAACTAAGAAGATCACCTTTACAAATGTGATGGACGCGCCCAGCGAAGAGAAGGTCCTTGAACTGGGAGAAATTATGAAAGCCTTATCAATTGAAGGCAGTGAATTAGACGGCGTGATCCTAACCAGTCAATCACGCTATACCAAATAAATCATAGAAAGGAAGAGAAAAAATGCTAAAACTCGTCGCAACCTTTAAAAACAGCTTAGGGAAGAACCACACCTGGAGCTTCAATGATCCCGATACTCAAAAGACCGATACAGAGATCAAAGGATTGTTACAACGCATGACAGAGGTAAAACTTTGTCAGAAAGATGGCGCAGAACTTTTTCACACAGTCGAAACCGCCAAGTACGTCGAAACGATTGAAACCATTATTTTTTAATCAAACACTTTGAGGGGTAGTGGCAGTCTTGCCGCCCTCCTCTACTACTAATTGAGAATGAAAGGATGAGCATCAATGAATGTTATACAAACACTGTCGTTTCGGCAGTTATTCAACTTAAAAGCCAAAACACTCGAACAACGAATCACCAATTTCTACCATGAAACACAAAACAGCAGTGTCACCATCAAATACATTTTAGCCTTAAAAGTACGCTGCCAATTAGGAGCGGCGGAGTTTGATCACTTTCTAAAGGATCTTGTCCGCGAAGTATTTATGCACACTGAAGCTACCCGCACTATGAAACGTTTATTTTATTATTTCGAAGACTACTTTATGGCACCGGAATGGAAGACTTTGAAACTGAGAGTCTTTCCAGTAAAAAAATTCGGTGAAACAGTCGTCTCTGTTGCCCGCTCCCTTATGTCATTTGTCCGACCTGAAGAAACTAGCGAACCTTGATGAAACCATGAACCAACCTACGCAGAAAAAATCAAAGAAAGGAACAGAACAATGACCAAGGATTTAATTGCCACCTTTGGAAAAAGTGATGGCGGCACCCACAATTGGAAATATAAAGACCTCGATCCCAATTTGACGGCGCCACAGATCAAAGAAGCTTGCGAACTATTGACGAACCTAGACATTTGTACACAAAACGGCGTAAAACTATTTGATACTGTGGTCACCGCTAAAATTTTGACCCATAAAGAAACCCTAATATTTGATCCAGAACATGAGACGAGAGGTGTCCGTTACGATGGAGAACCCGCTGTCGAAGAACCGACCTGTGAAGAAGTTCGTTGCTTTGAGGTCGCGGAAGAAAAGATCGCTTTGCCGACTCCGAAATCCTCCGTGCTCCCAGCAACACCACATGGTCGCTACTTTAAACAATTAACTACGATTGAACCTTCGGAAAAAGCAGCGATTAAAGTAGAAAAGGAGTCGCTTCTGCAATCCAGATATAGCGAAACTAACGATCAGCAACCCACTGTTATGCCTTTGATTGAAGATTCATCAAATAAAGACACAAAAGAACAAAACAGACTGCTTCAATGGCTTCATCGGATCAGGAAGAAAAACAAGGAAGGGCCGCCTGAGACACCACGGGAATAGGCCTTTTCCCAATTAAATCCGTTCATTGACAATCACATACTGCGTAGGGATCAACAGCTATTAGCCCCTGCGAAAAGAAATTCGCAGGGGCTATCAATTAATTTAGAAAGCGAGGAATCTATATGATACAAATTCCCTTAATCAATTATCTATTCGGCGGAAGTCTGCCGATCATGGGCGTTTTTTTGACCATGGTTGGACTCGACCTCACCACCGGATACGTCAAAGCGTTGAAAAGTCATACCTGGGTGTCTTCGATTAATCTATATGGCTTGTTTACGAAATTCATTACCTTTTCAACAATTATTTGCGCCGCTGCCTTAGACAAAATCGCGCCAACTGTAGGAATCACTTTGCCAATTAACGTGGCCTTAATCTGGACAGCTTTGTTAATCGTTTACGAGATCGGTTCGATTTTAGAAAATGCCCATGAATTCGGACTGAAGATCACTTGGCTGCAGAAATGGCTGAGAGTGTTCGAGCGCGATGTTGGGAAAACGCCTGATAAGGACGATCAGGAAAATAATGTTCGATAGAAAGAAGGTGAAGTCATTGCCAACTACTGAAACGGCCTTGCAATACGGACTAAACCTGCAGGGAAAAATTTGCTACTCCATGACACATAGACTTAGTCCACGTTCCATGGATTGCTCCAGTTTTGTTTTTCGAGCGTTGATTGCGGCAGACTTTCTGCCAAACGGCGCCTATATTGGAAACACCGAAACGCTCTTCAACTTAAAAGGCACCTTATTAGAAGAAATCAGCCGCTCCCAAGTTCGCCGTGGAGATCTCTGGATTGCTGGACATCAAGGTGCATCGCTGGGGTCAGCGGGGCATACCGGATTTTTCTTAGGTGATATTAACGGTAACGCATTGCACTGTACCTACTCAAAAGGCTGTCAGAATATCGCCGTGACCAAAGCGATCGGCTGGATGGGTGATTATTCCGGCTTACCTGTACGCTATTTTCGATTAAAAAATACGAGTGTTAGCGGACCTCACGAAAATATCGGACAGCAACGAATGCTGGCCATCGATGGTTCATGGGGACCTGTCACTACGAGACGTCTGCAAGAAGTATTGAATTGCAGCATCAAAGATGGGATCATAAGCGGACAAATCAGAAATCGTGCGAATCAATCTATTCCCTCGGTTCAATTTGAACACGGTGGATCGAACATGATCCGTGCACTGCAATCAACATTAAAAGTTGCAATAGATGGCAACTTTGGACCCGCTACCTGCCTTGCCCTGCAACAAAAAATGGGCACGATTCAGGACGGAATCATCAGTTCCGAATCTGATTGTGTTAAAGCCATGCAACGAAGATTGAATGATGGGGTAATCTAGTGTAATCTTCAAAGTTAGGATGTGTACGGAAATTGGTGTACACATCCTTATGTTTCAATTAAATTTGTAATCGGCTAAACTTTTAATGCTTTTCAAGTGCGTTCACTTCATCCAATCGGTTAGAACTCCTGTAAAATAAATGAGCGTATGTTCCAGCTTGACTACTAAATAAACGCATTTATACCTTGTTAAAAACTAATTTCGAAAGCTTTTATAGAGATATTTCAAGATAGATTTTACATGGATTCAAATAGACCAACGACATAAACAGCTCTAACTAAAAATCTTTTTTGAACTGATCATACGGTAATGGAACAAAAATAAAAGATAGAAAATGCTCAATAGAATTACCGCGATAATATTTTTCTCGATTGAAGAAATACTAGAAATTGAGGCACATACGTTGAATAGCGCATGAAACAAAATGACTGTGTAAATCGATTGATTTGAATAATAAATGAATGAAAATACGAATCCCAGCAGTAAAGCATTAATGATTTGCAAAATGACTAAGATGAAGGCAGTATTCGGATTCAAACTACTGGCCATATGAAGAAGTCCAAAAAGTATGCTAGAAAAAATAATAAAAAACTTTGGCCCTTTATCTCTTAAAGAATTGAAAATAATTCCGCGAAAAAAAGTTTCTTCAACAAAACCAACTAACAACATCTGAATGATAATCAATCCTAATGTTGAAAAAGAAAGATTGAAATTAATTCCTAGAACGACTGGCTGTATACAGATAATCAATGCCATAAATCCTATTATTCCTCTACTTAGTTTCCCTTTTTTGAACCCGAATTGTTTCAAGGTTGGATCTTTTTTCTTCATATAAAAGAAACTAACTACTCCACAAATCAGAAATGCTGCTATCTGACATAAAACAACTCCATTCTCGTTCATTTTCAATGCAATTCCGATAGCTGAGAAGAAACTGATTACCATTGTTAAAGCAAGTGCCCCACCAATTAATTTAATATATGTTTTGTTCATTTTATTAACTCCTCTGTTTGTTTTTTTACAATATAGCATGCAAAAAGAAACTAAAAACAAGTATAATTCCTGTATACAGGAATTATAGATGGGAGAACTCATGAACGAAGTAATTATTAAATCAATCCGCAAACAAAAGGGACTTACACAAAAGGAAGTGTACTCAGGTATCGCATCGAAGACTTTTTACAGCGATTTTGAAGCTGGAAAACACTCAGTTGAAGTAACTAAGTTTCAAGGATTTTTGAATAATCTAGGAATTAGCCAAACAGAATTCGATTATTTTAGGGATAGTCAGATTATAAATGAAGAGAAGATTCTCGATGCTGAGATTGATCAATTGTATAACAGCGGCAATTTTGAAGCTTTATACGAAATTTTTGAAAAATACAAATCCCACACTCACACAGAAATTCGTTATCTAGCGATTAAAGCCTACTTATTGGTGCTTATTACGAATACCAATTTTTACAATTTTTCTCGTGCTCCCTTTTTAGAGATTCTTACTTATTTGGATACAATAAAAATGTGGACACTAAAAGAAATAAAATTGGCGAAACTTGTCCTTCTTTCCTATTCCGAAAAAGAGAAGGATAAGGAACGCAGCCTTTACGCGAGACTACTTGATGAATTAGCAAAATATGAAATTTTTGAAGCGAAACGATATTATGAAGAAATCAGCGATCTTTTTTTCAATCGTATTCAATGGTTGTTGATGATCAATGATATAGACGAGGCTAAAGATTGTCTGCAGCTTTATGAACGTGTTATTACTAAGGCGGACAATCTATATTTTTCCTTACAGCTGCGCTTTATGACATATATCGTAAATCTTTACTTTGATTTTCCCACCTATTCACAAAAAATAAATGCGTTGCTCGATCAACTAAGCAGTATGCCCACTTCTGAAACACACTTTTACAAAATTATTTCTCAACTTCATATGGAAAAAGCGAAGAATTATTATCAAAGATATCAAGAATAGACTTTCCCAAGAAAGTACGTCAAAACATTCGTTAAATATCTAGTGTGATCTCAAATGTAGGTTATGCCTGAGCGAATCTGTCAATGGCGGAATAAAAATGCTGTTTTATGGCGGTTTAAAAATGTTGTTTTTCGGCGGTAATAAATGCCTGTTATTAGCCGATCGTTTCTTTATCTAAGTGGTAATTTTTCAATCGATAAGAATTACCAGTAATTTTAAAAACTTTAGAGTGATGGATTAATCGATCTAAAATTGCTGCTGAAGCTGTAGTATTATCAAAATTTTTCGCCCACATAGAAAATGGAATGTTTGTTGTAATAATTGTAGAAGCGCGTTCATATCGACGTGCCATCAGTTGATAAAACCAATCAGCTTGTGTCTTACTAATCGGCGTATAACCAATTTCATCTATGATCAGTAAAGGAACATTGGTAAATATTTTTAGTGTTCTAACTAATGTTCCCCTCTGACTCGCACGAGTCAATTTTTCTATAAGATCGTTAAAAAGAATAAACCTTGTTTTGACTCCTTGAATGCATGCTTCAATCCCTATAGCTGTAGCCAAGTGAGTTTTTCCAACCCCACTATTGCCAAGAAAACAAATATTCGTACTACTTTCTAGGAAGTGAAAACTTTTGAGTTGCAGAATGTCATGCTTATTAATGCTAGGCTGAAATTCAAAATCAAATTCTTCCAATGATTTAATAGTTGGGAAGCGCGCAAGTTTAATTGCACGCTTATCTATCATTTCTTTTTGATAATCCAGTTGCTTTTGCGTAAGATTATACAATGCATCTGTCAAAGAAATTGTCTGATTCCTCACGGAATCAAGGTAATGAGGATAATACTCTTTCATTTTTAATAAGCCTAGCTCATCTAAATTGGTTAACACTTTTTGGTGATTTGTTGTCATTATTATTTCAGCTCCTTAAAGTTCATCATATTGAGTCAATGTTCGTTGTATATACTCATAAATTTCTTCATCATCTTTGTGTTTCATCACGTCTGATTTTAATATTTCAAACATATCAGTTTCTTTATAGTTCAGGCGCTTACCAGTTAATTCGTGAGATTGTACAACCTCTCCTTGGTAGAATATTTCGATAAATTTTTCGGTTGGATCAATTTCTATTTCAACTTCACAACCAATATATTTTGTAGGGACAGAATATTTTGATTTTCTAAAATTGACCATTGATTCGTTGGTGACAATACGAACAATATTGTCTTCAAAATAGGGAGTTAACAACGCTTCATTAACTGGATGTAGTTTTCCTTTTTCTTCACGTTCCCATAGATCAACAGGGCGCTGATAAGTGGATTGAGAAATTTCTTCATAATTCAAATCGTAACAGAGCGTATTCACTAAACTAATTAAGTCAACGGCATCATAGAATTCATAATCATAAGGCTTCAGTCTCTCAACTAGCTTAGCTAAAGATTCTACGGAGCCTTTAGTTTGAGGTCGATAACTCCGGCACGCAATAGCTTCAAAACCAGCATCTTTACTGAACTCATAGAAACGAGTGTTAAAAACCACTTTACGATATTGTGTACGTGCCCGATCAACCACAGTTTTCATATTGTCGAACCATATTTCTTTTGGGACACCTCCGGTGTGATTAAATGCTTCATACAAGCATGAAAATAAGGTGTCCTGCTTTCGATCCCAAGTTAATGTAATGAATTTCAATTTAGAAAAATGTAGAACGTACAGAAAGAGATTGAACGTGTAAGATTTACCAAATTTATCGTGTAAGGTCATATCTTCTTTCCAATCGACTTGAGCAGCTGTTCCAGGAACTGTTTCAACACGAAGTGTCGCCTTTTTAATTTCTGTGTGTTTTTTATTGCGACAATAATCCTTAACAATAGTATAGCCACCCTGATAACCAATTTTTTTCAAAAACTTGAAAATAGCCATAGCGGAACAATTTAATTCTAATTTCTGATCAATTATTTCCTTGAAAGGATCTAACTTGGAGGGACGCTTGGGCTTATCTTTGTCTTTCTTTACAGAGTTTTCTGAGCCTTCCAGATAATACTTTTTGACAGTACGTGGGTCGCAATTATACTGGCGTCCCAATTCATTGAAATTAGGTTTAATATCGTTAATCATAAAAAATCGAACTCCTTCGTATACATCTTTTCTCAATCAATTAACCTCCATTCAGATTGAGTTAAGAAAAGTGTATAGAAAAAAATGTAGGAAAAACGACATTTTTATTCCGCCGTTTTCCTACATTTTATAGCCGCCATTTACACGAATCAGTAAGTGGTATCTACTTATTTCGTCTTTTTTCGTCATTCAACTACCAGATTTCTTTTGATACTTGTTTATCCACTATCTCTGTGATAAAGCTATTTTTTGCATATCCAATATTGATTTTTTAACTCTCCAAACACAAAATAAACTCAATTACCGATTAAGGGAATTGAGTTCTTTTTGATTGTTTTATCCATTCAATAATCTATGAATCTCATCATACCGCGGAAAATCAAAAAATATCATCATTTATGATACGGCTCCCCCGCATTAATCCTAAACGCCCGATAAATCTGCTCCACCAAAATCAGCCGCATCAGCTGATGTGGATAAGTCATCTTACCAAATGAAATCTGCGCGTTGCTGCGTTTTAGGACTTGGTCACTTAGTCCTAGTGAGCCGCCGATGACAAAAACGAATTGGCTTTTGCCGCTGGTTTGCAATTTGTCTAGCGCGGCAGCGAAGTCTTCGCTGCTAGGATTTTTGCCATTGATGGCTAGGGCGAAGACGTATTCTTGTTCTTTGATCTTCGCAAGGATGCGTTCTCCTTCTTTTTCTTTGACTTGGATCATTTCGGCATCGCTGAGTTTTTCTGGTGCCTTCTCATCTGGGACTTCGACTAGCGTGATCTTGCAATACTTCGATAAGCGCTTCGTATATTCTGAAATTCCTTGAACGAGATATTTTTCTTTTAATTTTCCCACAGAAATAATTTTGATGTTCATTATATTTCACCTTTTTCATTATAGTTTCTTTTGCTTATTAAACTTTTCCACCGATCAAAACAGTTAAAAACAGAAGTCTTTGTCTTTTTCCACGTAGTTATGCACACTAATCACAGGTTTATCCACAGTTTTTCGGATATTGATTCCCTTTTTGTAAGGAATCCTCTATACAAACATACGTTTTCCACCGAGTTATCCACTTTATCCACATTTATGTGGATAAAAAAACTAAATCAATTAACAAACTTTTTCCTTAGTTTTCCACTAATCTTGTGGAAAACAAGTTTTTTCATCATTTATCTATATTTTCCTACGAAACTTTTTCATAAAAAAGTCAAATCGCTGTAGTAGACTTACCTTACAATAAAATACTATACTTAATATAACGTATAACACAGTAGAGGTGGAGTAAATATGATGAGAAAAGATATTACACCAAAAAAATCTCCAGGTTTTTTTAGGCGCTTTGGGACCAGCTTATTAGGCGGTGTTCTTGGTGCTGTTTTAACAATTGGGATTTTTTATGTAGCGAATGGTTCGCTGCTTGCACCGAATAACCAAAATGCTAGCGGTTCACCAAGTGCTGGTAATACAAAAGTCAGCAACATGAAGGTGGATGTAAATTCAGATATTACTGATGCGGCTAGTAAAGTACAGGATGCGGTTGTCTCTGTTATCAACTTGCAAAAACAACAGTCACAAAGTGGTTTAGGCGGCTTCTCTGACTTTTTCGGCGGAAATGACAATCAACAGTCACAGGAAGATAGCGGACAGCTTGAAGAAACATCAGAGGGTTCTGGGGTCATTTACAAGCTGGAGGGCAAAACAGCCTACATCGTAACCAACAATCACGTGGTGGAAAAACAGGATGGTTTAGAAGTCTTGTTGAAAGACGGTTCAAGAGTTAAAGCAACCTTGGTGGGAACCGATTCTTATACTGACTTGGCTGTCTTAAAAGTCGAATCAGACAAAGTGGCAGATATCAAACCAGCAACCTTTGGTGATTCTGACAATCTAAAAGTTGGTGAACCAGCCATCGCCTTAGGTTCTCCTTTAGGCTCTCAATATGCAAATTCCGTAACATCGGGGATTATTTCTTCCTTGAATCGTCAAGTCGTCAACCAAAATGATGAAGGTCAAACGGTGAATATCAACGCGATCCAAACAGATGCGGCGATCAATCCTGGGAACTCCGGTGGTCCATTAGTCAATATGGCTGGACAAGTAATCGGAATCAATTCAAGTAAAATTGTTCAAACGGAATCAAATGTTAGTGTGGAAGGAATCGGCTTCGCCATCCCAAGTAACGATGTCGTGAATGTTATCAACCAATTAGAAAAAGACGGCAAAGTGGTTCGCCCAGCTTTAGGTATCACAATGGTCAACCTGTCTGATCTATCGACGGAACAAGTCAGCGAAATTGTCAAAGTTCCTAGCTCTGTTACCCAAGGGGTCGTAATTAACAACGTTCAATCTTCTACACCAGCGGATCAAGCGGGCCTGAAGAAATACGACGTGATTACCAAAATCGATGACACAGACGTTTCAACTGGCGTCGAATTGCAATCTGAATTGTACAAACACAAAGTTGGCGATACCGTGAAAATCACTTATTATCGCAAGGATAAAAAAGAAACGGTTTCTGTTAAATTAAGTATTGATGCCAATTCTTTGAAATCGAACTCACAGCAACAAGGAAATAACTAAATAAAAAATCCGTTGAGAAATATTTCTCAACGGATTTTTTATTTCCCTACTTCAAACTTCTCACCAGTTTTAGCATCTTCAGCCAATACTAAAATGCCCTTCTTCTCAGGCGCATTTGGTAAATGCAGTTCTCTGGCTGAACAGATCATGCCAAAGCTTTCTACGCCGCGTAAGCTGCCGGGCCAAATCATTTGTCCATCGGGCATCATCGCGCCAGGCTTTGCGACAACGACTTTTTGTCCAGCTTCGATATTAGGGGCACCGCAAACGATTTGCAACGTTTCTCCACCGTCAATTTCTGTCTCGGTAATATGCAAATGATCTGAATCCGGGTGATCAATACACGATTTTACATAGCCCACAACAAATTTTGGTGAAAGATCTGCCACCAAGCGTTCTTCAAAACCGGATTGCTTTAATTGTTCATTCAAGACTTCAATATCTTTTTCTGATAGCTCAACTTGTCCATTGCCATGAATGGTTAAGTAGTCTGAAACATTGAAAAAGTTCCAAGCGACAGTTTTCCCATCGGTTGTCTGAACACGGGCAACCGTGCCCTTTCGTTCGACAGATTTTTCCTTGTTTTCATCATTTTTGACGATGACCATTAAGGTATCGCCGACATTTTGTTTATTATACGCAAAAATCACGTTTTTACCTCCAGTCGTATTCCTCTCGTATCTTAACAAATCTGACAGGACTTTTGCATGAGATTTTTTTCATTTCTAGCTCAGCAAACAAACTTCATCAGCAAGAAGCAAACTTTAAAAAGCAATTTTAACGAGTTTGCCAATCCATCCCGATCCTCTTTTTTTCAAAATAAAAAGCTGGTCAAGCCAGCTTTTATTCAGCACTTGGATGAACGATCAACACGTCACATAAGGCTTCTTTGATCACATAGCTGGCAACACTGCCGGTCATGAAGCGTTCTACCGCATTCAAACCCGATTGTCCAACCATCACTAAATCAATGTCGTATTTCTCTGGCAGGGTTCTCGCCATCGCTTCTTTGGCTGATCCATAGGCGATAATCCCTTCGATCTTGTTGTAGCCATATTCTTTGCCAAAGGCTTTGCATTCATTGATCAGATTTTTCGCATCGGCGGTTAATTGATCCATGATATTTTCATTTAAAGGCGAATAACTCATGAACGTATAGACTTGATGATCGATCACATTGGCCACATAAACGGTTCCGTGATTACGTTTTGCCACAGCCAGCGCTTTTTTGAAGGCTTCCATGGCTTGATCGCTGCCGTCAATTCCGACTAAGATGTTTTGATATGATTGTGTAAACATAACAATCTCCTACCCTTCTACTCGTTGCAAAAAGCCAGCGATTTCGTCTTTTGTTTTGCGATTTTTATTAACTAATCGACCTAATTCTTCTCCGTCATTGATTACGACAAAACTAGGAATCCCAAAGATATTCCACTCGGCTGCCACATCAATATATTCGTCCCGATCGACTTGGATAAATTGAAACTGCGGAAATGCTGCTTCGATCTCTGGCATCTGTGGTTTGATGAAGTTGCAATCACCGCACCAATCAGCAGTAAAGAAAAACACATTCTTGCCTTTTTCCGCATAACCAGCTAACTCTTCAATACTTTTAGGGATAATCATAGCGTCACGACCTTTTCATTTACTACCTCTGATTATACACTTTTCATTCTTTTTGAGAAAGAAGCGAACTCTCGAACCTATTTTCTGCCAGTAGAGACCTCAAGGACCCGAAAAATAAGCTGGAAACGCCAAGCAACCTCAGGATCATCAATCTCAACGCCGGCCAAATCACGAATCTTATTCAAGCGATAGATTAATGTATTTCGATGAACGTGCAGTTTCTTAGCGGTTTTATTAATATCATTTCTGAGCTGCAAATAGACACTCAAGGTTTTGGCAAGCTCCGTTTCATGCACCTCATCATAAGCAAATAAGGTGTGTATCTCTTCTGGCATCAGATTTTCCTTTTTAAACGCCTTCAATGGATGCAGCAAGAAGGCTTCTGTCAGACACTCAGAAAAGGCGATACATTGGCTGCTGGTATTTAACGATTGTGCCGTATCGCGGGCGATCTCAGCTTGTTGAATAAAGACTGCTCGCTGATCTAAGGAATCAAAAACCGTACTAGCTCCGCAATAACATTCACTCTGACGAATCAGCTGCAAAAACGCCGGACTCAGCTTTGAATCCCTTAATTGATGAAACAGCAAATACAGCTTCTGCTCCTTTTCATAATAAAGCAGGTTCTGACATTCTTTGACGATCTGACTCTTCAGACGGGAAAACAGCATCGAATCATGATTCTTTTGAGACAAAACTACAATACAATAGCTTGCTTTTAATTGTACGATTTTAAGATAATCTTCTAAGGACGCGGCGTCGACGTAGTTTTCAATATCGAAGAATTTTTGTGCTAGTAATTCCTTGACTGGATTAATAGCGTGAGTCAGACGGTAATTATTCGACTGCATTAAGATGGCACAAAACTGGCGCAATAGATTATTCAGCTTCAGCGAAAACTTCAACAGTTCCTCACGCATGAATAAGATGCTGACGAAGCCTTCTAAGTTATTATCGATATAGATCGGCCCACAGGTTTGCGGATAGTCGACACACACGCCCCAATCAATATAGATCGCCTCGTTTGAGCCGGTGATCGCCTCCATCAATCCATCATCAATATAAAATTTCATGATCGTATGATCCGTTGGTTCTCCGCTATAGATGATCTGCTGCCAATAAGGATCATGGATATTCTCTCCGCCCGCATAGGCAATCAAGCGATAACCTGGATCTGCTACAATCAAAGGCAACTTGAAGGTCTGGTAGGCAAGCTGTGCCAGCTCCTCAATCCGACACCCTTGTGAAACAGTTTCAATTGCTTTTTTGGTAAATTCTAGTAGTTTATTCTCACTGTATTCCATCATCCAGTCACCTCTTACCCGCTATTTATATATTAATAGTAGCACCTATTGGTATTTTTGACGACAGCATCCGAAAAAATCAGATATTTTGCCAATGGAAAGAAAACGTTATCATGTTACGCTTTTTTACAAGAACAACAATAAGAATTGGAGGAAAAGAAAATGACAGAATTTGAATTGAACAAGTTTAAGATCGAGCACATTTTTACCTACTCGATCGATGTGGATGCCAAGATGTTTATTCAAAAATTACCCACTGGTTCAACGCGGGTGACTGGCGTTATCACTGGCGGGAAGGTCTGGGGACCAAAAATCACTGGTGAAATATTACCTGTTGGGGCGGATTGGTCGACCGTTCATCCAAATGGAATCGTGGATGTCGACTGCCGGGCAATGATCCATACTGAGGACGGCGCAGATATCAACATGTTTTACCAAGGACGAATCGACTTAGGTTCGGCAGAGGCAGCCGCGGATTATGCCAACGGAAAATTCCCAGCCGTCATGGGCACCCAGCCGATGCCGGTACTAGATACCGATGATGAACGCTACGATTGGTGCAACCGGATCGCCTGCTTTGGAATCGGCAGAGTGGACTTTACCAATGATCCGATAGTGATTCAGTACGATGTTTATCGTTATTATGCAACGCCGTTTGCTAAAGACGAGGAGGAATAGTCATGGATTACCAGACGCTTTTCACTCCATTTAAAATCGGAAATATGGAAGTCAAAAATCGCCTTGTGATGTCGCCAATGGGTACCAACTCGGCGTTTGCCAGCGGTCGAAAAGATGAACAAGAAATCGATTATTTCGTTGAACGGGCCAAAGGTGGTGTCGGTATGATCATTCTCGGCTGCCAGCCCCTAAACGAAGAAATCGCTCAAGGCTCGATGGAAGGAACCTTGGATTCATTTACCGTCTTACCAGCTCTCACCTCTTTATGTGATTCGGTTCATCGCTATGGAACGAAGGTCATTTGCCAAATCACCTGCGGAACCGGACGAAATGCCTTTCCTGATACACTAGGACGACCACCGATGTCAGCATCACCGATTCCTTCTGCCTTTGACCCGAATGTTCCCTGCCGCGAAATGACCAAAGAGGACATTCAAGCCGTCATGGATGGTTTTACCTTTGCAGCTGGGTTAGCGAAGGATGCAGGCTTCGATGGGATTGAGATTCACGCTCACGCCGGTTACTTAGTCGATCAATTTATGTCGCCGGTTTGGAACAAACGCAACGATGAATACGGCGGCTCACCAGAAAACTTTGCGCGCTTCCCACGAGAAATTATTCAAGCGATCCGAAAAGCGGTTGGCAACGAATTACCGATTCTTTTCAGAATTTCGTTAGACCATCGCTTTGAAGGTGGGCGCACGTTAGAGGATTCGATTCCTTTGATCAAATTATTAGAAGAAGAAGGCGTCGATGCCTTTGATATTGATGCCGGCTGTTATGAGACCTTGGACTATATTTTCCCACCTTCTTATTTAGGCGAATCGTGTATGTCCTATGTCACCAATGCAGCGCGTCAAGCCGTCTCTGTCCCATTATTAAATGCCGGAACCCACAATCCTGAGTCTGCTGTGGAACTTATTCAATCTGGTACTGCTGATTTTGCGATGATCGGTCGCGGGCTGATTGCTGATCCTAACTTACCTAATAAATTATTAGCTGATCAACGAGAAGATGTCCGTCCATGTCTGCGTTGTAACGAAAACTGTATCGGGCGAATTTGGAATAATCATACCAAACTCGGGTGCTCCGTCAACGTTCAAGCCATGGAGGAACGGCGATTCAAATTAGAAGCAGCGGAAACAGCGAAGAAAATCGTGGTTATCGGCGGCGGCGCAGCCGGAATGGAAGCCGCTCGAGTGGCGAAATTAAGAGGTCATGAGGTAGCACTCTATGAAGCAGGACCTCGCTTAGGCGGCATGATGCGCGATGTCTCTACCGCAAAATTCAAGATCAATATCCAATTATTAAGTCAGTGGTATGAAAAACAAATGGAGAAACTAGGTATTGACGTGCATCTGAATACCTTTATCCGTCCAGATGATCCTATCTTAGCCGAATGTGATGAAATTTTTATTGGCTGTGGCGCAGAGGCACTTGTTCCGCCAATCCCAGGAATCGACGCACCAAATGTTGCTACTATGGTGGAATGTCATCAGGATGAATCCCTGATTGATGGGGAAAATATCGTTATCTGCGGTGGCGGTTCAACCGGTTGTGATGGTGCCTTAGAAATCGCCTCAGAGATGGGCAAAAAGGTTACGATCATTGAAATGAAGGAGAATTGTGCAGAAGATGCAATGTTTATCAATCGAATTTCATTGATGAATGCGTTAGCTGCCAATAACGTCACCATGATCACTCAAGCGAAAGTTACTGCGATCACCGAAACAGGTGTGGCGATCGAAAAAGCCGATGGTACAACCGAAGTGATCCCGGCAGATACCGTGATCAATGCCTTCGGGATGAAGCCTGTCCTAACGACCGTTAATCAAGTGAAGGAAAAATACCATACCAAAACTCGCGTGCTGGGTGATAGTAATAAAATCGGCAAGATCGGCGATGCCATTCGTGATGGTTTCTACGCCGGCAGCACGATTTAGTAGTATACGCCGCTAAAAAATCAGTGATTTTATTGATCACTGATTTTTTGTGTTCTTTTATCTAAAATAATGACGTATAATTTTCAAATTCGTTTGTAACAATGGTAAAATAAGGCGTACACACAAAACTATATTTGACTAGAAAATAGATGAACGACAAACAAGGAGGTCTATGCTATGGAGAAAACAAAAAGATTCGCGCAAGGCTTGGCTATCGGTTCAACGATCGGTTTAGCTGCAGGCATCGCAGCAAATCACTATTATCGAAAAAAACAAAAAATGTCCCCAGACAAGGTCCTGGATCAAATCAAAGCGGCTTTTCTGAAAGAAGGACCAATCGAAGGCTCTTGGATTTCCTTCGACACTGAGCACATGCAAAAATTCGCTATCACAATGGATATTCTTTCTGGCGGAATCACTCGGACAGAAGATGATCACTTGGTCGCTTATGAATTTAAAGCTGATGCTAAAACCGGTGCGGTATTAAGTATCGATCGTATCATTAATGACTAAAGCGTAGGTCGAAAAAATCGACCTACGCTTTTACTGTCTGTATAAATAGTTTATTCCTTTTTTAGCTCATTGTCTTTGCCAAAGTCTCAACAAACCATTGTTCAAACTGCTTTGGATCAACCTTAGTCGCCACTTCCGCATTTGCTGGTAAATGCAAATAGTTCTCTAGGTCAACTAGTGATGCACCATAGCTCAATGATGGAGTTGTTTCAATCTCAACTCTAGTAGAAACAAGCTCAAACATCTCCGGCTTTAGAATTAAAGCGATTGCCAGCGCATCATACATATTTAGTCCTGATACCAAACTGCCGCTGCGATAGTTCGTAAATAATTGATGGATCATCTTACCGATTTCTCCGAAGTTGCGAATCTTATCTGTAGCTTCTGGCATGATTTTGGCTTGATTGCCTACTTCTAATGGCGCTACTTGGATCGGTACGCCGCTGTTGAAAACGATCTTTGCCGCTTCCGGATCGGCGGCAAAATTAAATTCAGACAACACACCATAATTTCCTCGCCCTAAGCTGCCGCCCATCACAACGATGCGATCAAGCTTCGGCAAATCTTGGGGATAAAGATGAATGAACAACGCGATATCGGTTAAGGGGCCGATCCCAACTAGAATCGTCTGCTCTTCTTGGCTCACGATCTCATGCATCGCTGCAACAGCGGTTTGGGATTCATCCGCAAAAATAGTAGCTTCAGGAAAATCATAGCCATCCATCCCCGACTCTCCATGAATCTCACTGGCATCGATTGCTTCTCTTAGCAACGAATGTGAACTTCCCAAAACAACTTCAGGGGACTTTTTCAATAGAGTTAATAATTTTTCCGTATTTGATTTTGTATGTTCTAAATTGACATTGCCAAAGGTTGGGCAGATTAGTTTTACCTCCAGCTCTTCACTAAAAAGGGCTAAGACAATCGCTACGGCGTCATCGATTCCCGGATCGGTGCTTAAAATGATTGGTTTTCTCTTCATAGGGTACTCCTTTAAACGTTCTCAAAAAAGCATACAACAAGATCGGTATTTAAGCCAATCGCAGATAGCTAGCTCAGTTTGAAGGAAAGTCATTTTCCCAAAAACGGGAAAAATGACCTTATCTTCGTACGCATATCATCACGCTAAACAGTCTGTTTTTTGTATTAACGAAAACTATTAATTACAAGTTACTCTTTGCAAACTGCAAAAAGCGTGACTGACAAAAAGGCCTCGCAATTAAGAACTTGCGAGGCCCATTTCAATAATCAATTATTTAACCAAACGATAAATCGCATCTGCGTAGATCACAGCAGAGTTCAAAATGTCTTCAACAGACATATATTCGTTGGCTTGGTGCATTGTATCTTCAAAACCTGGGAATTGTGCGCCGTAAGCCACACCGCGTTCTAGTAAACGACCGAATGTGCCGCCGCCGATGACTTTTTCTTCCCCTTTGATGCCTGTATGTTCTTCGAAAGTATCTAGCAAAGTAGCAACCAAAGGATCATCCGCTGGTACATAGTGAGGCAGCATATGGTGTGCGCCTTCTGTTACTTTCACATCTGAACCGAATAATTCTTCTAATTTTGCTTTGATCTCATCGTTAGTTGTACCTTTAGGGTAACGGAAGTTCAACGTGATCCGGTTGTCGTTTTCTTGACCATCTTTGAAGCTGAAGATTCCAGCGTTCATTGTCAATTCACCCATTTTTTCATTGTTGAAGTCAACGCCTAATTTTTTACCATAGACATCTTCATGGATGTATTTTGCACTGTTTTCGATGAAGGCCTTAGCACCTTTGTCGAAATCATAGTTATTTAAGAAGACTGCTAAGAAAGTACCAGCGTTGGTTCCTAATTGAGGGCTGGCACCATGAGCTGCTTTCCCGTCTAAATGTAAGGTAACGCTTGAACCAGCAACATCTGCTTTACCGCTAACCGGGTTGTTCTCTACATAGTCTGCAAATTCTTTGGCTAATTTTTCCGCAGCGTCTGCATCGGCAACTTTTACTTCTGCCACAGCATTGCCAGGAACCATGTTTTCACGCAAGCCTGCTTCGAAGCTTACTAAAACATAAGAAGTGCCGTTTGTTCCGTCAAAATGAGGGATCATGGTTACGTTCCCTTTTTCACCATTGATGATTGGGAAATACGCATCTGGTGAGAAGCCGAAATCAGGCTTTTCTTCATGTTCGAAATAGTAGTCCATATCTCCCCAGCCGCTTTCTTCGTCAGTACCGAAGACAAAACGGATTTTTTTAGAGATTGGCAAGCCTAATTCTTTGATGATTTTTACTGCATAATAAGCCGCAACTGATGGGCCTTTGTCATCGCTTGAGCCGCGAGCGTACAATTTGCCGTCGCGAATTTCTGGTTCGTAAGGATCTGAATCCCAACCGTCGCCAGCTGGTACCACATCTAAGTGACCGAAGATTCCTAAGGTTTCATCGCCGTCACCGTAATCAAAATGGCCGGCATAATTGTCGACGTTTTTTGTTGTGAAGCCATCGCGTTCTGCGATTTCAAGCATTTTTTCTAATGCTTCCACCGGTCCAGGTCCGAATGGTGCTTCTTTAGTTGCTTTGTCGTCTTCACGTTCACTCTTGATACGCAATAAAGTGAATAGATCCGCTAATAGATCGTCTTTACGTGCTTCGACTTCTTTCTTAAAATCGATTGTCATTGAAAGATTCCTCCTTATTCGATGCGAATGCCAAATATCCAACTAGATATCTCATCAACTGCTAGGCGAGCTCGTGGATAACGAGATTGCATACTATAAACAATACGAAATGTCGAGCCTACTCTAATGAAGAGGTAAAATTTGAATCAAATTTTCTTATTGTCGTTGGCATACGATTCCACTAACGTATTAGAAATACGAAGTAGAACTCGCAACTGACATTCTTTAATTTAAACCACTTTAATGATAGCACTCTATTCAATAGAATAAAAATGAAAACTCTTTAATATTTGTTAGGAAAATTTCTCCTTTTTCCCTTATAATGATACCCATAGTGAATTTTATCTTGAACGGTTTATTCGCTACGATTTATAGGATGAAAGCAGGTGACTAGATGGTCCAATTAAATAAAGACATCTTACATAAAGTGATTACGAAAAGGCCCGAGAATTCTCATAAGGGAACCTTTGGACGAGTGGTATTGATTGGCGGCAATCACCAATATGGCGGTGCGATCATCATGAGCGCCGAAGCATGTATCAAAAGTGGCGCAGGACTCACTACTGTCGTCACTGCTGAAAAAAATCATACTGCACTTCATACTCGTTTACCAGAAGCAATGGTATTGGATTTCAATGAGACGAAGACGCTTTATCAAGTATTAGAAAAGGCCGATGTCATTTTGATTGGTCCTGGTTTAGGACTAGCAAAGGAAATGGCAATGCTGTTAAAAGAGGTTTTGACCAATCAACAGGCCGAGCAGTGGTTAGTGATTGACGGCTCAGCGATCACGCTGTTTAAGGACTACAAATTATCCCTAAAATTTCCTGAACAAACCATTTTTACCCCGCATTTAGCGGAATGGACACACCTAAGTGGTTTAAGCTTTATCCAGCAGACCGATGAAAATAACCGTGCAAAGCAAGCGCTCTTAGGCGCCAAGATCGTCCTAAAAAGTCATCGCACAACGATTTATGATGATGCGGTCGCCTATTATCAAAATCCACTTGGTAATCCTGGGATGGCCACAGGCGGCATGGGTGACACTCTGGCTGGCATGATCACTGGTTTTCTCGCTCAGTTCGAAAAAAATACCGATACAATCGGTGCTGCTGTTTATCTTCATAGCTTGATCGGCGATGATTTGGCTGAAGAGAACTATGTAGTTTTACCTACAACCATCAGTGAGGCGCTTCCTCGTTATATGAAAAAATACGCCCTCGAAAGGAATTAATCATGGAAAAATATCCCGGCTATTCTCGCAAGCCTTTTTATTATGAAACCGATAAGATGGGCATCATCCACCACTCCAATTACATTCGCTGGTTTGAAGAAGCTCGCGTTGACGCTCTGAACTTTATGAATTGTCCCTTTGAAAAAATCGAAGCAGACGGTATTATGATCCCCGTCTTAGGAGTCAGCTGTGAATACAAGGAGATGGTTCGCTTTGGCGATGAAGTCCTGATTCAGCCTGTCGTTAAAAAATATACGGGCACCCGTTTGGATTTCGAATACCGTGTCTATAATGGTGAAAAATTAGTCACGACGGGAACGAGCCAACACTGCTTTATGTCCTATGAAACCAATCGTTTGGTGCAATTGCGAAAAACACATCCTGCGTTACACGAATTATTTTTAGACTATTACGAAACAACGAAAGAGGAATGCTAAAAAATAGCTGCCGACAATTGCCGGCAGCTATTTTTTCTCTGAGTATTTATACTGAAACGCTGTCTCCAGCAGTTTCTTCTGTGCTAGCCACTTCGTCATCGACCAATTTCTTATCGTAGGCACGAGCAAATGGTAAATAGATGACAAATGCTGCTACCGCACCGATAATCGCAACTAAAGCTGCTTTCCAGTCACCGCCAGTACTGATAAAGGCACCGACTCCGACTGGTGAAGGCCATGGCATATTAGCAATTACTGGACGAATCAATTCAAATTGGATCGCGAAGTAAGCAATTGATGCCGAAACCATTGGCGCCAAGAAGAACGGAATCGCCATGAATGGATTGTAGATCAATGGAATACCAAAGATCAACGGTTCATTGATATTGAAGAGACATGGAACGATTGAAGCCTTTCCTAATACCTTCAACTGTTCTGATTTAGCCATATAAACTAAGAAGAGACACAAGCCTAACGTCGCACCCGAACCTCCAATGGTTACGAAGGCATTTTGGAATTCACCAGCTAACGGAATATGCGCGCCATCAGCATTCAATGCCAAGTTTCCTAAAGTAATCGGAGCGATCAATGAAGAAATGATATTGGCACCATGAATACCGACGATCCACAACGCATGGATCAAGAAGTAGATGACCATAACACCGATCCAGCTGCTGGTTAATTTGGTTACGAAACCAAACGGAATCGCGATCAATTGGAAAATATCTGTATTAAAGAAGACTAAAATGCCAATAATGATTAAAATAACAAAAGCAACCACAAATGCTGGAATCAATGCGGTAAAGGCTCTTGATACGCCTTCTGGAACTTGTTCTGGCATTTTGATGACCCAATTTCTCTTCACACATAAACGATAAAGCCGAACAGCAATCACTGCCATGATAATTCCAGTAAAGATTCCGACTGTTCCTAAACGAGAGACCCCATCACCGCCGATTGCCCAGCCGTTGATAATTCCTTCGTCAAGATTCGTCAAACGAACGATGCTGCCTTTTTCCATCATTAATTGCGGAATTGACAAGAAGAAAGCGAAGATTGATAGTAACGCCCCTGTGATCGGCGCCATGTTCAATTCTTCTTCTTCAGCAATAATTTTTGTATATTCATAGCCTAATCCAACACAGAAATATAATGCCAAAATACCCATCGTTGTACTATTTGCTAACATATAAAGACTTTCAAATTTAAAGAAGGTTGAATTGAAGATCCCTTCTAGAAACGGAAAGGTCATTGGTAAAATATTGAACACTAAAAACATGGAACCGACAATTGTAAATGGAATTGCGCCCATACCAGCACCCATGATCGCTCGCACAACTTTTAGTGAGGCAATTTTCCCCATAGGGCCCATCAGGTTTTTCTCTAAAAAAGCAAAGACTTTGTTATTTGATCCGTCCATTTTTTAATCACCCTTTATTTATTATTTAGTTTACTGAACTCTGTAATATATGAGGCGTGTCTATCTTTCTGACTATAAATGCTCTGAATGCGTTTTAAAATAATTCCTGACAACAACATACCGACTAATAAAATGCAGCTGACAAATCCTTTGCTGGTTGCACTATTTGTGAAAAATGGAAAAACTTGTTCGAACCCAAAATTGGTTAAAACAGATACCAGTAGAACAAGATTGATTATTCCTTGGGTCATTTGATACAAGCGATGCCATTTTAACTGATTGCGAACATCATCTGATGGATAGCCGTAAAGTCGCAAATGTTCTGCGATGGCAGGGACTGAAAGCACAATTAATCCCAGCGGCAGCAATGACCAAGCACTTCTGCTCATAGCCAAAGAAAGCAACCAATATAAATTAGTAAAGAAAAAACCAGCTAATAAGTATCTAAGTAGAAGGAAACGATTGTAGCGAAAATTCTTCAATGCCGTTTCTTTTTTTAATTGACTAACAGTTTCTTTATCCATCGTCTGTTCTCCTCTTTATTTCAAACTAATGACTATCATTTCTTACGATACTTTGCGATATAACGACAGCATCTCGATCGCAACTTCCCGTAAGGTCATAGTGGTCATCAGGTGATCCTGAGCGTGCACCATGATAATTTCCATTTCAATTTTTTCTCCGCTGGCATATTGCTGCAGGAGTTCGGTTTGCGCTTTATGCGCTTTGACTAGTGAATCATTTGCTTCGTTCAAATGTACCTCTGCTTCTTCATAGTTTCCTTCACGCATACTTTTGAAGCCTTCATGTACAAGTGTTCGGGCATCCCCACTACTCAAAATAATTTCAAATGCTGCTTCTTGTAATTTTTCTGAGTCCATTGTTTTCTCCTTCTACTCTCTTTTTTTAAATTGATCAATAAACGCTTTTATAAAGTTATCAAAAGTATCACTGAAGGCTAAGGCTTTCCTGAAGGTATCATCCTCCATAATCTCAACCAGCATTTGACTAACCTTGTCTATCTCAAACTTTCCAAATTTATCCGGTGATAATAAGAAAACTAACTGAATATTTTGATATTCCTTGTCCCAAGTAATCCCTTCAGGTGCTACCGCAACGGCCACATGCCCCTCTTTGGTCAAGGCTTCGATGGGATGCGGAACCGCCATAAATTCAGAAAATACGACGGAGCTGTAGGATTCACGCAGTTTTAATTGTTTTAAAAAGTTTTCTTGCAAGTCGGTTCCTTCAACAGCTTCAATTTTGCTGATTAATTCTTTTAAAACAGCATCTTTGGTTGAATGTTCTCCGACAAAATAGAATAAATCAGGTTTGAAACTTCGCTCAATTAATTCAACTTGTTCTTCAACCAATTCTTTTCGGTCGCTTTCCTTTCGACCTGCAACGAAATGGCTACCCTTATTACTAGATATTTCATGATTGATTTTTTGAATGTCATCTTTTCCTAAGAAAACACTGACATTGACGATTGGTGCATTTAAGACAACATTTCCTAAATTAATCGAAGAAATGACTAAATCAATGTGACTTAAATCCTGTTCAGCGATTTCATAGTAACTAATGACCTTTTCAATCAAAATTCTCGAACCAAATTCGCGTTCCAGCCGATTTTTGATCATTTGCGAGCTGCCTAACCCGGTGGCACAGATGACCAATACATGAGTCTTCTGTTCATTGAAGTAGCGTTCCACCGCTGCTGTGATGTGGATCGCAAGATAGGCCCACTCCCCTTCAGTCACTTGATATGATTTAAACACCGGCATTTTCGAAAAATAGTTGACCGTCAATTCAAACAAATCCGGGTATTGCGTCTTAATTTCCTCTAGCAGCGGATTTTCGATACTAGAGTTATTTTGCAGTCTAGTTAACAGCGGGATAAAATGGAGCATTAATCCATCAATCAAAATCGTATCGTGTTCTAAATCAAATGGTGTATCCTGATCAATGGCCTTCAATGTTTCAAGCAATTGTGCTCGGATTTGCTCTTCAGTTGCATCCGCTTTTTTAAAAATTGTTTTCGCCGTAATCTTGTTTTTTAAATGAAGAGCAATAAAATCCGCTTCTTCCGAAGAAAACGTAATCCCTACCGCATGCTCGATTCTGGCTAATATTTTCAAAGCGGTTTGATATTCAATCGAATCTTCATCAAAAGATATCGGCGCCTGAATATCCATAAAAAAGCCATTTTGGATTCGTTTGATCGCCAAACCAATATGAAGGACTAAATTATAAACGATGAAATCTGAAAGCTTTAACTGTGATTCTCGACATTCATCTAAAACAATAATGACAATTTCTTCAACACTGATCCCTTCCAATAAGTTCGCGTACATGGAAAAGGCAAATAAATTGTCATGCAACCGCTCCATAAAGAAATAGTTCATAATGAAGTGACGGATATTTTGCTCATTTCCGACAATGAAAATCCCTTTATTACTTTTGCTTTGAAGCTCGATTTGGTAAGGCGTGATTAGTTTTTTTATTTCTACTAAATCATTTGATATCGTTGAGCGAGATACAAACAGTTCATCGGCTATCGCATCCACATAGACAGTACTTTGTTCAAAAAACAAACGGTTCAAAATATAGTATTGTCGATCATTTGATTCTTGAATCGTTGTGATATCTTTAGAAGCCATTTGACTTTTGACCTCTTCAAGATAAAATTCGTCGAATCGCCTAGCATCCTCAATTTTCAACTGGTACCCGTTTCCTTGTTTTGCCTCAATTGTAGCAAGTGATTCTTGCTTTAATGCATCCTCAAGCAGATGAAGATATTTTCTAGCTGTTCGATTGGAAACATCAATTCCTGAAGCGATTTCTTGACTCGTCAAATACGTATGCTTATGGTCAAATAATAATTTTAGGATTTGTGTCTCGCGCTTGCTCAACATGGTTATCAGCCCTTACTAAATATTTTCAAGAATCACGTTAGACAATTTATCAATCCCCATTGGAATTGGTACATACGCTTGTGGCGGAATATTGACGATCGGTTTATTGTATTTCTTTGCGCTTTTTTCTAAGCTGTCAAAATACATTTTGGTTTGCGGACTAACTAGATACAAATCGTATTCATCCTTAGCGATGGTATTTGCTCCTTGGGATTGCGAAGTCGCGTCGACTTGAATCTCATTTCCTTTTCCTTGCAGACTCTCGGTTGTTTTTTTTGCAATGACGGATGAAGACATTCCTCCGGCACAGATAATCAAAGCTTTTTTCATCGTTTTTTCCTCCCTATTTTTAATAGATTTCTTATCCCCATACATTCATCTACTCTTATTTTAACGTAGGCATGAATGACAGCGGATTCGTTTTTTTATCCTAAATCCTCGCCATTTGAAGCAATGACTTGTTTGAACCAATCAAATGAATCCTTCTTGCTGCGTTCTAACGTACCATTTCCTTCGTTATCTCGATCAACATAGATAAACCCATAACGTTTTTTCATTTCGCCAGTATTGGCAGAGACTAAATCAATACATCCCCACGGGGTATAACCCATTAACTCCACGCCATCTTCCACTACAGCCTTCTTCATTTCTTTGATATGATCACGGAAATAATCGATCCGATACGTATCATGGACACTGCCGTCGGCTTCTTTTTCGTCGATTGCGCCAAAGCCGTTTTCGACAATGAAGAGCGGCACACGATAATGATCCGTAAACCAATTCAGTGAATAACGCAGACCTTCTGGATCAATTTGCCAGCCCCAGTCGGTGACGTTGAGGTATTCATTTCTGACAAAATCTTCCTGTTCGTGATAGTCAAAGTACACATTGTCTTCTTTATGCGTGATCGCAAAGGACATGTAATAACTAAAGCCAATATAATCGACTGTTCCTTTTTTCAATTCGGCTAAATCTTCTGAGGTGATATCTAAATCATATCCTTTTCTAGCGAAGTATGTCAGCATATACCCCGGATAAGCTCCATGAACATGAACATCCGTAAAATAGTACCGTTTTTCCATCGCCTTTTGGGCCATCAATACATCCGCCGGCTTACACGTTGCCGGATAGATGGGACACATAGCGATCATACATCCAATTTCAAAATCTGGATTGATTGCTTTGCCGATTTGAACCGCCTTTGCACTGGCAACGAGTTCATAGTGAGCCGCTTGATACATGATTTGCTCGCGATCATCGCCTTCCTTATAGGAAATTCCTGAATTCGTAAACGGGAAAAATTGATCATTGTAATTGGCTTGGTTGTTAATTTCGTTAAAGGTCATCCAATACTTGACTTTGTCCTTATAGCGCTTGAAGCAAACTTCAGCAAACCTAACAAAGAAATCAATCACCTTACGATTGGCAAATCCACCATATTCAGTAACTAGATGATACGGCAGTTCAAAATGCGAAAGTGTCACCACAGGCTCAATCCCATACTTCAAACATTCATCAAAGAGATCATCATAAAATTTTAACCCAGCTTCATTTGGAACATCCTCATCCCCCTTTGGAAAGATCCTTGTCCAAGCAATCGAGGTTCGGAAACATTTAAAACCCATTTCAGCAAAAAGTGCGATATCTTCTTTATACCGATGATAAAAATCAATGCCCTCATGGTTTGGATAATACTCTCCTTCAAGGACACCCTCCGTGATTCTACGTGGAATACCAGGACCACCGACAGTCATCACATCCGCTACGCTGATACCCTTGCCGCCTTCTTGCCAAGCTCCCTCAAGCTGATGCGCTGCTACTGCACCTCCCCACAAAAAATCTTTTGAAAATCCTGTCATAAATCAACCATCCTTTCTCTTTCTAACCCCATCATAAAAGATAGCGTTTCCATTTAGAACACAGACAATTACCATATCGTTGTGGTAATTTCTTGGCAACGGCTTTTCTTCTATAACAATAGAATAGAAAAAACACCTAAAGCAGAAAATCTGCCTTAGATGTTTTTTGTCGGAATAGTTTACAGTCCTGAGTCAAATCAGCCGTTTCTATTTATATTTTCTCTTCAAGTAAATGTAGAAAGGAATACCTAATGCTGTAATGGCAATCCCAACCATCGCTAATTGGAATTGGTTGATCAACGTCATTACTAAGATAAATACCCCACCAATAATCGCAACAATCGGAATGATTGGGTAAAGCGGTACTTTGTAAGGACGAACCAAATCTGGTTCAGTTTTTCTCAATTTGATTACCGCGATAAAGACTAATGTGTAGAAGATCCAGATAACGAAGACTAACATGTCTGTTAGCATATCGAATCCGCCCACCATCATCATAGCAATAGCGATGACTAATTCTAGAATCCCAGCGATATAAGGTACGTGATTTTTGTTTAATTTCACTAATTTATCTGAGAAAGGTAATTGCTTTTCAAGACCCATCGTATAAGGAAGACGCATCCCTGTCATCGTATAACCATTGATTGTTCCATATACTGAGATTAAGATCCCGATCGTTACTAATTTACCGCCCATGCCGCCGAAAATTTTTCCAGCAACGTCCATCGCCGCATTTTCGTTCCCAGCTAACGCAGACATATCAATCGTACGCAAGAAAGCAAATTGTACCAATAAGTAAACAGCCATGATTCCTAAGATCCCGCCTGCAATTGCTCGAGGAAGATCACGTGCTGGTTTTTTCAATTCTCCTGCGATGTTTCCAACGTGAATCCAGCCATCATAAGCAAACATTGTCGCTAACAATCCAGCACCTAAAGCTGGAGCAAAACCGCCAACTGCTGGACCGGCTTGAACTGGGAATAAGCTGACAGAGACATCGCCTTGACGTATCAAACCGAAAATGACGATCAATGCTAAAGGCACTAACTTACAAACTAACGTGATTGATTGGAACATTCCGCCAGCTTTTGAGCCTAAGAAGTTGATCAACATGATTGAAGCTGCTGCCACGATTGCGATCGGAATGATCGTTGAATCGCTCATACCAAATAGATTTTTGAACTGAGTGGCAAAAATAATTGCTAAAGCCGCTACATTAGCTGGGAAGTAGATGACTACCTGTGCCCATCCAAGTAAGAAACTCCAAAATTCTCCATACGCACGTTCGATGTAGCGAAGCATACCGCCTGTTTCCGGAATAGCTGCTGCTAATTCTGCACCCGTTAGTCCCGCACAGACACTGATCAGACCGCCTAGGAACCACGACAACATGTGCAGACTCGTTGATCCAGTTACTGCAGCAACACTGGCTGCTTTAAAGAATACCCCCGCCCCAATTACAGTACCCATTACTGTCGAAAGAGCTGGGAAGAACGTCATTGTTCGCTTTAGTTCACCAGATGGTTGTGAACCCACGAGTTCTTGTTGGTCGACTGCCATAATTTTTCCTCCTAATTTTTGAAGTGGCTTTTGCTCACTTCTTAACTTGATCTTTAAAACAAACAGCTGAAGTTATTCCATAAAAGAAAGAGAACAAAAAAATGCGATATAACAACTATTTAATAACTTCTCTTATTTGTCCGGACATTATTTTAACATGGAGAAAGAAAAAGGGAAACGTTATTTTAAACATTTCCTTTTTTCTTAGTTCCTCCTCATGTTCTGTTAAGAAACCTCTGCCGTTTTACGAGTTCACTTTATCAAAAGACACTTTTGTTTCGATGCCTTCTGCCTTAAATTTTTCTGATAATCTTTCTAACATTTCATCAGTCATTTTATCTAAATCAAAGCTTGGACTGAAATCCCATTCTTTACGAGCATCACTGTCATCGATCGAATTTGGCCATGAATTAGCGATTCCTTGACGAACTGGATCAACGTCATACTTCAATTCAAAGTCTGGAATCCGACGGCGAATTGATGCGGCAATTTGTTCTGGTTCAAAGGACATTGCAGTGATATTGAATGAGTTGCGGTGTTCTAAACGATCAGCATCCGCGTTCATTAATTTCACGATTCCTTCAATCGCATCATCCATATACATCATGTCCATATAAGTTCCTTTATCGATAAATGATGTGTAAGATTTGTTTTTTAATGCTTCGTAATAGATATCTACTGCGTAATCTGTTGTACCACCGCCAGGCTCTACTTTATATGAGATTAATCCTGGGAAGCGGACTGAACGGCTGTCTACATCGTATTTATCATGGTAGTAGTTTTCTAATAATTCGCCTGCTACTTTGGTCACTCCATACATGGTAGTAGGATGCATCACTGTATCTTGCGGTGTATTGTCTGGTTCGCAATCTGGTCCATAAGCTGCGATTGAAGATGGCGCAAAGAATTTCGTTTTTGGTCCGATTTCACGAGCTACTTCTAGGGCATTCATCAATCCAGTCATATTCAAGTTCCAAGCAAAAGCCGGACGTTTTTCAGCTGTAGCAGAAAGTAACGCCGCTAAGTGAATAATAGTATCTACTTCATAGCGTTTCGCAATATCCAAAAAGCTTTCGTAATCGGTTACATCTAGTTCTTCAAACTGTCCATTTTCAACAACAGGACTGCCTTCAACTGTACGAATATCTGTTGAGATAACATTTTTTACACCTAAATCATTGCGGAGTCTTTCTGTTAATTCTGAACCAATTTGTCCTAATGCGCCTGTAATTAATACTTTTTTCATGGATGTGACTTCCTCTCTATTTATGGTAAATTTGATTTTTTTATTGAACGGTTTCTTTGATAATGCCTAGTTCTTTCCCAACTTTTTCGTAAACCTTGATCGCGTCATCTAGCATTTCTTTTGTGTGACCTGCGTTTGGCATGTTCCGTACACGACCTGTTCCTAATGGTACTGTTGGATATACGATTGGTTTTACATATACGCCGTTTTCCAATAATTTCTTAGAAAATTCTTGTGCTAATTTTTCATCGCCAACAATAACTGGGGTGATCGGTGTTTCTGATTTACCAATGTCATAGCCGATACGTTTTAATTCTGCTTTGAAGTAATTGGCATTATCCCAAAGTGTATCCACATATTCCGGATGCTCTTCAATCAAGTCGATTGCTTTAATACAAGCACCCGCAGCCCCAGGTGTTAATGAGGTTGAGAATAAGAATGGGCGTGCTTGTGATTTCAACCAAGTAATCAATTGCTTCGTTCCAGCGACATAACCACCAACAACACCGATTCCTTTAGATAAAGTTCCCATTTGGAAATCAATATGATCTTGCATTTCAAAATGTTTCACTGTTCCATGTCCATGCCCCATCACGCCTGTTCCGTGAGCATCATCGACATAAGTAATGACATTGTATTTTTCACAAATTTCAACGATTTCAGGAATCTTAGCCACATCGCCATCCATTGAGAAAACACCATCAGTAATATACATCACCTTGTTGTATTCGCCGCTTTCAGTTGCTGCTTTAGCTTTCGCCTCTAAATCTTCCATATCTTGGTGGTTCACACGGATGATTTTCGCACCAGATAAGCGACAGCCGTCAATGATTGATGCATGATTCAATTCATCTGATAAAATAGCGTCGCCTTTTTTCATGACTGCTGAAATAGCTCCCATGTTACAGTTGAAGCCTGATTGGAATGCAATTGCCGCTTCAGTTCCTTTGAACTCAGCAATTTTTTCTTCTAATTTTTGGTGAATGTCTAAAGTTCCGTTGATCGTACGAACCGCGCCAGCGCCGGCACCATAGTGCTTAGTTGCCTCTACATCTGCTTCGATCAATTCAGGACGAGTAGCAAATCCTAGATAGTTGTTAGATGCCAAGTTGATCATCTTCTTATCATTGACTGTAATGATCGGACCATTGCTTCCTTCCAAAACATCGATCGTGTTGAACAATCCTTTTTCTTTTAGATCTTCCAAATTCGTTTCAAGAAATTGGTCAAGAACTTTTGAACTCATAACGATTCTCCTCCATACTGATTATTGCGCATAAAAGTTGTTATTTTTTCTGACATTGAAAAGAAACAGCTCGTTTATTTGTTTGCGCTTTCGTAACTTACACACTCAGTTTATAAGCGATTGATACCGTTTACAACTTTAACACTCGACAATTTCTTGAATTATAATGAAAGTTAGAACTCTTCTAATTAATTTTATTTAATGATTGGAAATTTAGGTTTTTGAGTAAGAATCGAAAGAAATTTACCATACTGAAATTACCAATACATAACGTTTCTTT
>OKPU01000104.1_pt1 | contig 36865 bp, 50 predicted proteins | sample 1614641 | NCBI WGS metagenome assembly OKPU01 (sample SAMN04436957, study PRJEB24849) | human gut metagenome | biome: human gut; feature: NICU; material: stool | host: Homo sapiens | place: USA: Saint Louis, MO | collected 2009-12-23
TTTACAAAGTAAAAAAATTGCACCATTATCAGCTTCATATTCCATTTTAGATCTACTATACCTATTAGCATTATAAAATGAATTGATCCCCTCATGTTCAGTTATATGTATTAGCTCATGAGCACAAACAAAATAAGAATAATTACTTCCGTTTAGAAATGAAGCAATAAATATTGTGTTAAGTTCAGGAACTGCTAATCCATGATAACCAATCGGAAGCTTAGTAGTATAAACTAATTCAATATCAAGATGGTGAGCAATTTCAAATGGATCGTAACTTCCAGTCCAAGAAAATATATCTTCAAGATCGTAAATTACTGATTTCAAAGAAATCACTTCCCATCTTTATTGCGAGCTTCTTTTTGTTTTTTTACCCAAAAATAACTAGCGATTAAATCATTTATCTGTTCTCTATCCTCATCTGTCATGATTTCAGATCCATAGGTCATTCCTGGATTTGATTTTAATATTTTATCTAATTCAATCACCTCATCTTTACTAGCCCACTCAGGAGTGTGGTTTCTTCCGAGTAAGAAATCAGTGGTGACATTAAATAGTGTAGCAAGTTTTTGTAAAGTTTCAAAATCTGGTTGTCTTTTCCCTGATTCATAAGCTGTATATGCTGGTCTAGTAATTCCTAAATAGTCAGCAACTTCTTGTTGGGTTAGTTTTTTTTCATTTCTTAATTCTTTAATTTTAACATGAAACATAGTGCCACCTCCTATAAAAATATAGTAACATGTTGTTACTATGATTGACACAAAAAACAATGGAACTTTTTGTTACTTTTTTATTGACAAGTAACGTTTCGTTACGTATACTGAGGTTGTAACTAAGTGACACATAAAAGGAGGGGGAAATATGCGAGATTGGCTTGTCGACATCAGACTTAAAAATAAACTTACCCAAGAGCAAGTAGCTGAAAGAGCTGATATAGAACGCTCTTATTACAACATGATTGAACGTGGTAAGCGTAGACCAAGCGTAGAAATTGCAAAAAAAATTGCAAATGTTTTATCCATCGATTGGACTATTTTTTTTAAGTAGATATGTAACGAAATGATACGTAAGCTTAGGAGGATACAAAATGACAACCAAAGAAAAAATTGAATTTATCAAACAAGTAACACCTCATTCAGATTCAGAAGTAGAGAAAATTATTAAAGGAATGAGCGACACCAGTATTAACCGCTGGTATGAAATAGAGAAATATCGCATTGATCAAGAATTAGAAGAAGCGGTGTTAACTATCTATTGTTAAAAGAATACACCTATAGCAGTCGGATAGAAATAACAAATTATACGAAATGAGGTAAAAATGACGAAATCTATAAAACTAAACAAACAATTAAGAAAAGCAGCTTTTAAAAAAGGATTAAGCCAAAAACAAGTGGCCCAATTAGTATATTTTGCACATACTACAACAAATGGTCACTTTAATGGCTACCCAGTACCGCCAGAAAGTGCTATAGCCTATAACGAATTATTTAACGATAGTGAGTTGGCATTTGCATTAGGTCAAGAGTTATTGGGCCTAATAGGGCTAGCAACTGGAGTGAAAGTAAAAAAAGAGCCATTAGCGCTTTCGGTACTAAAGGAAAAAGAGGAACGAGAAAGAGAAAAAATCGAAGTGGAAAACGAAATCGATTATTTAATGGCGATTCCAGTTGAAGAATTGACCGAAAAACAAAAACAGGCAATATTACAGTATTGTAGCGAATATTCAGATGAATTGTTGTTTGAAGTTTCTCTTATTTGTAAGCAATTAGAACTAATAGGGATGTCCTTTATGGATTTAATGATATTAAGAACACCTTATTGGAAAAATAAAGAATGGATTGAATAAAGGAGGGAAGCAATTTGGAGTCAAATATTAGTATGCAAGATGTGTCTAAGAGACTTTCTAGGAATCTATATATGATGATGGGAACACCTAGAGAGGATACCAAAAAAATTTGGAAGGTATCTGAGCTTTCAAAAGCAAGCGGAGTTACACCGTGTGTTATTAGTCGGATTAAAAATGACACTGAAGGGAAAGAAAAACCGACTATTGAAACAGTTGTTAAGCTCGCTAAAGCATTAAATGTTGATCCTGCAGAATTATTGAAATAAGAGGTGAAAATAAATGGAAAAAGAAAATATCCAAGAAAAGTATCACGAATCATTAAAAGAGCGAAAAATCAAAGATACTTTACAAGAAATTAAAGAGAGATTAAATGGCGTGAAACTAACTTAATGATGAAAGGAAGTCAAAAATGAACAAGAAGAAGCCACGTAGTTTATATGAAGCAAGAATATTAGGCAGCTTGTTAGTATTCTTCATACTAGGACTAGTAATAAAGAACAGCATGCCACTTAACTATTTACTTTTAATACTTGGACCTATTATTGAAATTTGGTTTATGAAATATGATGATGCTAAATATCAAGAAAATTTAAATAAAATTGAAAAGGATGTGTATTAATTGAATAGAAAAATCAGAAGTCTAATCAAAGAATTGGGTAATGAATGTGAAAAAGAAAAAATTTCATTGTTATGTACTGTCAGTGATGAAGGTGAAGCAATAAGCAGTATTCAGGGCAATTTTGAAGATGTAGCTTTTTGTATGGCTATACAAGAACAAAAGTTAAGCGAAGTATTACCTATATCAGTTGAAAAAGTTAGACAATCAGCAGTATCAGCATTAAAAGAAGCAAGGTCTGATAGTCAACAACATACATTTGTAATCGAAAATGCAGAAGATTTACAAGATATATTAAACAGAATTGCTTCAGGTGAGTTTGATGAATAAAAAAATGCCCAATCGTTTGCAGACGATTTAGGCACTAACAAAAATATACTAGGAAAATTATAACATAAATTTGGAGGGAGTTAAATGCAAAAAAACAACAATAAGCTAACCATGTCAGCCCGATTCGGTGAATGGTACAAAGAGGCGACTGAAAATTGTGCAGAACGGGAATTATACGCAACGTCGTTAATTGCACGTATGGATTGGTTAGTTGATCCAAAAAGTGGAAATAACAGTAGATATGACTTAACAACAGAACTGAATAAAAATCATAGTAGCGCCTGGTACGATGTTGCCACTGAAATTTGTAACAAACGCAAAGAAACAGTTATACGAGCACTCTTAGAAGACAACATTGAAATTGAAAATGTTTTTAATTAAGGGAGGGATCACAATGAACTTTCAAGAAGCAAATGCATTAGATAAATACTTAACCACTCCACCAGAAGAGTTTTATGAGGAAGAAATAGATGAAACAGCAGATTACGACAAGGATAGTATGGGAGAAACCATCGCCCAAGAAGATGGTGTATTTGAAATATTGTATACAGTAACTACTGTTATGAGTAATAGATGTCTCAAAATTAAAACAGAGAAAGCAATTGTCACTCAACAAGATATTGTTGACTTTATTGAGGAAATTGGGGAAGAAAAAATAACATCTATAAAATTTGTAGGACTAGGAGAAAAGTATTTAGAAATTGGAGGAAATTATAATGGGGAATGAATTAATAGTAAGTGTTCAAAATAGAATTCAGGAAATGCAACATGGTGAAGGATTGAGATTACCCACAGGGTATTCGGTAGGAAATGCTTTAAACTCAGCATATCTAATTCTTAGCGATAATTCTAAAGGAAAATCATTATTGGAAAAATGTCACCCTACATCAGTGTCAAAAGCTTTACTAAATATGGCAATACAAGGACTTAGCCCAGCAAAGAATCAATGCTACTTTGTTCCCTACGGGGATCAATGTACATTGATGAGATCATACTTCGGATCAGTAAGCATATTGGAACGACTTTCTAATGTAAAAAAAGTACATGCTGAAGTAATCTTCGAAGGAGATGAATTTGAGATAGGATCGGAGGATGGTAGAACCGTCGTTACAAACTTCAAACCTAGTTTTCTGAACAGAGATAACCCAATTATTGGGGCATTTGCTTGGGTAGAGCAAACAGACGGAATCAAAGTTTACACAATCATGACAAAAAAAGAAATAGATAAATCATGGAGTAAAGCTAAAACAAAAAATGTGCAAAATGATTATCCGCAAGAGATGGCCAAACGCACAGTTTTATCAAGAGCAGCAAAAATGTTTATCAATTCAAGTAGTGACAATGATTTACTCGTAAAGGCTATTAATGAAACAACAGAAGATGAATACGATAATAATCAGCCACGCAAAGATATTACACCTAATCCACCAAATATTGAAAAGCTTGAGAAATCAATTTTTAATCAAGATGAAAATAAAAAAATTGCTCAAGATATGATTGATTCCATTGATTTAAATCAAGCTGACAAAGATCTACAAGAAGAGCTAAATATTGAATTTCCTGATCCTAGCAAAAACTATTTAGCTACTGGGGAGGTAAATGGAGATGTTGAAAACGAAGACGGCCCTTACCCTTTCTGATAAAAATTATTATTCAACTGAAGCTGACTGGCATTATATGTCGGTCAGCCAATATAAAAATTTTAATGAATGCGAAGCAGCCACAATGGCTAGATTAAAAAAAATTTGGTTACCCTGTTCAGATCCAAAAGCATTGCTTGTTGGTAATTATGTTCATTCTTACTTTGAATCATCAAAAATTCATGATCTATTCAAAAAGGAAAACAAAGACAAAATGTTTTCTAGTAGAAAACCATATGGGCTTCTAAAAGATTTCCAAATAGCTGAACAAATGATTCAACGACTAAAAGAAGAACCTGCTTTTATGAATTTATATAAAGGGGAAAAAGAAGTAATTGTTACAGGGCAAATTGAAAATGTAAATTGGAAAGGGAAAATCGATTGTCTAAATTTAGAGGATGGTTATTTTGTTGATATAAAAACAACAAAAGATATTCATGAACGTAAATGGAATGATAGCTACGCGGAGCGTTGTACATTCATTGAAAACTATGGATATGTACTTCAAATGGCAGTTTATAAAGAATTGCTTAGTCAAAAGTATAATAGGGAATTTGTACCAATTATAGCCGCTGTTTCAAAGCAGACTCCTTCTGAAGTAAAGCTAATTACCCTAGATGAAGACAAGATGCATTTTGAAATGATCCAATTAAAAGAAAATATTGAACATATTATTAAAGTAAAAAATGGCGAAGAAAAACCAACACTGTGTGGTAGGTGTGAATATTGCAGAGGGCAACAACGAATTACTCACTTTACTAATATGAATGATTTATAGGAGGGAGGCAGATATGGCAAGACCTTTAAAACAAGGAATTGACTACTTTCCGCTTTCTGTAGATTTTTTAAGAGATATAAAGGTTCGTAAAATCAAACGTGCGTGTGGACCTTACACTGTCGAAATACTACTTTGCCTGCTGGGTAATATTTATCGGGAAACTGGTTATTACATCGGGTGGGATGAAGATACGATGTTCTTAGTTGCTGACGAAGTTGGGGCGAAAGAGGGTCTAGTTGAAGAGACGGTAAATAAGGCCGTTCAAGTTGGATTTTTTAATCAAGAGAAGTTCAATGAGTATAAAATTTTGACTTCTAACGGAATACAAAAAAGATATCTCGAAGCCACTAAAAAAAGGAAAGAAGTAGTTATTTCCGACATTTACTTAGTTAATGACACCATAAAGGATGAAGAAACCCTAGTTAATGGTGTCGATAATGAACAAAGTAAAGTAAATAAAAGTAAAGTAGATAAAAGTAAAGTAAATAAAAACAATAAAGAAAAACCTGCCGTTCAGTTGTCGTCTGAAAAGGATTTTTTGGAGAATCCTTTAGGAGACAAAAAAACAGCGGAGCTAATCGCTTATTATTCAAAAAATGTTAGTCTTGCTACTCCTGTAAATATGACAAATCTTGCATATGATTTGAAAGACTTTAATGGCGATCTGGATTTACTAAAAGAAGCGATAAACATTTGTTCAAGCAATGTAAAAACATATGCTTATTTTGCTGGAATATTAAAACAGTGGCGAGCTAACGGAATTAATACTCATGCAGATTTTTTGAAGAAAGTAAATAAAAAATCAAAGCAAAAAAATAAACGAGATAGTGAACCACCGCTAAATGATTATTCAGGATTGTTTTAAGGAGGAATAGCTAATGATGAATACTAAAGTTGCATTAAAGCAATTAATGGCTACACATTTTATTACAGTTGATGTCCCTTGTCCTGAATGCGGAGGAGCAATGACAGCATGGAAAGAACCAACTCCAGATACTCCACCAAGATGTCCTCCCGTATGTATGGAATGTGGCTATCGTTCAGTGAAGAAAAAAGAAGCAACCACTGCTAAGAACCTTTATGAATCTAGTCTGATAAAAAAGGCAAAAGACTATTTTTTAAACGGATCTGTATTAACGGATAGAAAATCACTGCATAAAAAAATTAGTAATTATTATCCAAGCAACCAAGAATCAACCAAAGCTAAAAATATTAGTATGGAATTTTGCGAAAAAACACTGCTGGGAGAAATACACCATCTGATTTTAACAGGGGGAGTTGGGGTTGGGAAATCACATCTAGCAATTGGATGTCTCAACGAAATACTTGTTAAAAGTAATTATTCTAAGAAGGTACTATTTGTCAGCTATCGAGAGCTTTTAGAACAGTTAAAATTTGCGATGAATGACGAAGAGGCACGAAAAGCAATTACTGGTGTAGCAATGTCCGAAATCAAAGCAGCAGACGTCGTAGTTCTAGATGATATAGGGGCTGAACTAGGCGACTTTAATAAAAGAGATGAAAAAGGCAATCTGATTCTTAGTAGAGCATCAAACTTTGATATTGATACGCTGACAGGAATATTGGAAAGTCGCATAGATAAGCCAACAATTATCACCTCTAACCTAAAATCAAAAGAAATTCAATATTGTTACGGCGAAAGAATAGTCTCAAGAATGGCTACCCATTCAAATGGATTTATGCATAGGTTTACAAATACAAAAGATTATCGATTGAAAACAGCGTAGGAGGTCATATGAAAATTACTATACCAATTACACCAAAACCACAAAGCCGTCCGAGATTTGCTAGACGTGGAAAGTATGTACAAGCCTATGAAGATAGCACCATGAAGACGTATAAGCAACAAGTAAAAAACTATCTTAGAAGAGCAAAACCTAAATTGATAGAAAAAGGGCCAATCATGGCACACGTGACGTTTTATGTACAAGCGCCTAAGTCAGCCCTAAGTAATAAACAGAAGCGGTTAGACGTAAAATTAGAGCGCAAATACTGCGATAAAAAGCCAGATTTAGACAACTATTTCAAAGCAGTCACGGATGCTGCAGAAGGTATTCTTTACAAAAATGATGGGCAAATTGCTGTGATAGTTTGTCAAAAACTATACAGCTTAAGACCTCGAACAGAACTCGAAATAATGAAATTGGAGGTTGATTCATGAAAGCGCAAATGGAATCTTGGCAAGATATACAAGAGTATGTAAAGAACAACAAGAAAAAACATAAACGTAGAATGGCTAACGATGCAATGAAAAACGTCAACGAGTTAGGATTTCCTTTCACCTATTTCGAAGATACTTACCAATTTGCAATTAAAACATCTATCGGGATGGTCGACTATTTTGGAACAACTGGCACATGGGTTGTGCGTAAGAATCAAGATCGTGGTAGAGGGCTAAAAAAATTAAAGAAGTATTTGGAACATCCAGTTCCAACAAAAGAAATAAAAAAACAAAGGGTAATCAGTCATGGATGAAAAATAATAGATTAAGAGAGGTATTTATATGGAATTTGAAATTGGTAAAACCTATGAATTTAAAGCTCATAGCCGTTTTAAGCATCCATTACAGGGGATTGTTCAGAAAGTCTATGACAACTCGATACTCGTTAAAATAATTGTTGTTCATCGGGAAGACAAAGAAAATATAAGCGATAGTAACAATCAAATGATTATCAGCAAAAAATATGTAATCAACCAAATTAAGACTAAAAAAGTAGAGGAGAACAAGCGTATGAAATTTAACATCAATACAGCAAGTTTATTATTACCAGGAACATTTGGTTCAGAAGGAAAAGAGTGTATTACAATTTCAAAAAGTGGATTAGCTTTAAGCGGTCCAGTTGTGAGACGACTAAATAAACCTGAATGGGTTCAATTGTATTTAGATGAATCAAGATTAGCATTGTTTGTAATTCCCTGTAAAGCGACGGACGAAGGCGCTAGAAGTTGTGTGAATCCAAAGTCAAAAAAGAAAGCAGGGTATCGTAAAAACTGGTCAGGTAGCATTTTAGAAAAGGTAGCAAAAGCCAGCAAGATGGATATTGAAAATCATCGTTACCATGTTGAACCAGAAGAAGTAGAAGGGTATCCGAAAGCATTAGGCTTTGATTTGACGAAGGCGGTAAAAATTAATGGGTAAAAAAGGTTCAAAGATTAAAAAGAAAAAACGTCGACTTAAAGAAAAAGCTATCGCAAATGGCACATACAATAAGCGAGGTAAAAACGATGACGTGCATAAAATGCAAGGGAGAACGGATTGTCTGGACGAAGGACAAATACGGACATGCGAAAGCTAAACCATGCCCAGTATGTAATCGTGAAGGAAATAACGTCAGGAACGAATTAAAAACACTAAGAAAATAACAGAGGAGGTATGGAGGTTTGGTCGACCACAAAGAATTCTTTACTCCTTTGAAATGATGAAAAGAATTTTAAACTATCCAGGTAGTAAATGGCGAATGTCTGATTTGATAATTAGTCAGATGCCTAAACATAAAGCATATTTAGAACCATTCATGGGTAGTCTGGCTGTTTTTCTAAACAAACCAAGAGTAACTCTTGAAACAATAAATGATATTGATGCACGGTTAGTCAACTTATTCAGAGTGATGCGTGATGATCCTGAAAAGCTTCAGTACCTCATTTATCACACTCTCTATTCTAGAAAAGAATTCATGAAATCAAATGAAATCTCAAGTGATCCTATTGAAGATGCTAGACGAATGGCTGTACGCTTGTGGTTTGGTGTTGGTGGTAAAACTGTCACAATGCCTGGATTTAGAAAAAATATAAGTTGGAATGGGCCATATACCGCTTATGAATGGACGGATATGTATAGCAGAATCGGATATGCAGCTGCTAGATTGAAAAATGCTCAAATAGAAAACAAGGATGGAATACAATTAATCAAAGAACATAATGATCCAGACACTTTGATTTATTGTGATCCTCCCTATATCGCATCAAGCTTGGTCAGTGATCATTATGAGAACGGATTTACCAACCATCAACATGAAGAATTATTGACTACTTTAATAAATCATCAAGGGAAAGTGATTCTGTCAGGCTATGATAGTGAATTATATAATGACAGATTAAAAGATTGGAATGTTATCAAGCAACAAACAAAAGTAGGCATTACGACAAAGAAAAAGTCTAATCGTACTGAAGTGTTATGGCTAAATTATGAACCGAATGAACAAATAAACTTATTCTAGAAAGCGAGTGAAGAAGATGATTCCAAAATTTAGAGCATATTCAGTAGAAGAAAACATAATGTATTATCCAGATGAAGATAAAAATGTAGAATGGACTATTGATGATGATACAGGATTTATAGCGCCTCTTATCAATCTAGAAAATGGCATGTGGGGAATGATTGATAAGTATGTTCTCATGCAATCAACAGGGCTGAAAGACAAGAACGATGTTGAAATTTTTGAAGGCGATGTAGTAAAAGTAACCGATGGAGAAAGCGAAGAAGATAGTTATATCAGTGCAGTCAGAAATTATAGTAATGAAGGTTACCCAGCGTTCGATATCGAGTATCCTCCAACTTATCATTATGACAGTAATGTTTTATCGGCGATTATGTGTAATGGATTTGAAACTATCGAAGTTATCGGAAATTTATGGGATAACCCAGAACTATTGGAGGGAGCGAGTGAAGAAGATGATTCCAAAAATAGAAGTATGGATGCATGATATGTCCGTTGGCTATCCTGTGTGGTTTGAAGTAGATTCAATTGATTATCTAGAAAATTCGTTTGTTATAGTAGATGAATTTGGTAGTCCGCATGAGTTCTCTGCTGAAGGGCGTTCATTTAGAGTTAAGGAGGAAAAGAGATGAATAAACAAGAATTGATTGAAGAATTAGAATGCATAGAAGTTTCTACAGCCAGCCTTGATTATTTGAAAGGTGCTGACTATGCCAACGAAAGAGCAATTAATTTAGCAAAACAATTAAAAGAATCGAAAAAAGCTGTATTACCTAAAATTGCCGATGAATTTATCAAAGAAGGTTTATCAATGGGTTCTGATAAAGTAGACATTATCGGTTCCGCAGTTTCTTTCTCAAGTGCAATGCCAACTGCTGAATTTTCTAAGTGGTTTAAGACAAATGGAGATTTATTGATTGATGCATTAGCTAACGGCTACGAAGTCGAGAAAGAGCAATTGTATTATGTGAAGTTTGATATTTTGTATTTGCAGAAGTATTTAGTTAAAAATGTTGAGACGAACCAGTTCTATTTGTCCAACAATGAAAAAGTTGTCGGCAACTACGAGCAAGTAAAATTCACAGAACAAGAAATCAAATCAATTGATGAACGTTACTGGCCGTTTGCTGTGAAAGTGGAGGATGAATAAATGGAAAAATCAAAAAGTTTGATTATATGGCTACCGACTGGTGGAACAATGAAGTTTGAAGATGTTAGGAATTTTGAAACAGTTACAAATAATCTAGACTGGGATGTTTTGAAATTTAATTACCTAGGTGTCTCAACTGGTGTAAGGCGGAATGCAGTATTTGAAATAGTTAAATTAATGGGCTGGGCATTGGAGGAATAAAAATATTTAATTAACTGGAGAATAGATATGATAACACTAAATGAATTCTTATGGCTTGTAATTATTTTGTTAGCGTTGTGCGTAAGTTCGCTATATAAACAAAAAATACAATTGGAAGAAGAACTGGAAAAATTAAAAGATGATAGACAATAAAAAAACAACCACTCGTTAGACGGCGAGTGGTTGGCATCTTGAAAAAATATTAAACAAAAACCGACTTCAAATATAATTCGGATGTGTGATTTAGCGTTCCCGAAATAAACGCTGCATAGATATTGTATCACGGAGGGATAAAAAATGCAGCTATTTCCTGATATTGATGACAAAAAAACAAAACAGAATGCACGAAATCTTTTAAAAAAATACAGACGGCTGCAAAGAATTGCAGGAACACCTCAATTTAATATAACTTCGCCGATAATTAAAGAAGTGCCTATTCAGCACACAAATACACATCGATCTCAACAGCATTTTATTAGAAAAATTGATGCGGAAAAAGAAAAATTAAAAATAGATAATGCATTGGCCCGATTGTCATTGATAAATAGACAACTATTGTATTATACTTACTGCAGTGTTGAAAAGAAAACTAATGTTTGGATTGCTTCTGAACTAGGTTATTCTGTTAGCAACGTGGAAACGTTAAAGTGTGTCGCACTTCTTGAATTTGCTGAAGCATATGAATCTGGTCTGCTTCAATGCTATAAAAGTGCGACTGACTGAAATTGTGGTTTTTTTGCGGTTTTATGGCGGATAAAGTCATAAAAATGATGTTATTATACTAGTATAGAAAAATATGTAAAACACAAAACCGATTGCAAATTATGCAGTCGGTTTTTTTGTTGCATATTTTATGGATCAGTTATGCGTAATGATATCTAAGTGCATATAAAGGAAGTAGGCAGATGCTGAATATAGGTTCAAATCCTATCTGGTCCATTGTGAATTTTAGTGATTCACAAAATAAAAAATGTATGTCAATAAATGTTTCGTTTAGTCAAGCAAGCTTATACTGCTCTATAAGTTTGCTTCATGTATCTATGGCGAAGTGGCAACGCTCTAGTTTGCAAAACTAGCATTCGTGGGTTCGAATCCCACTAGATACTTAAATACAAGGAGGTTCTACATATATGGATATAAAAGTACAAAAAACAGAAGATTTGATACCTTATGAAAAAAATCCCAGACATAATGAAGGTGCTATCACTGCAGTTGCTAAAAGTATCGAAAAGTTTGGATTTAAAGTTCCTATTGTGGTAGATGCTTCTAATGTCATTGTAAATGGGCATACAAGATTAAAAGCTGCTAAGTATTTGGGACTAAAAGAAGTACCTACAATTATTGCTGATGACTTGACTCCAGAGCAAATCAAAGCTTTTCGTTTAGCTGATAATAAGGTCGGAGAAATTGCTACATGGGATGAAGAATTATTAAATGCGGAGTTAGATGAATTAGCAGATTTAGATTTAGATTTTGATATGACAGAGTTTGGTTTTGACCTACCAGATATTGAAGGTGAAGAAGTCGAGGTAATTGAAGATGAATTCGAAGAAGAACTCCCTGCAGAACCTATTTCCAAATTAGGTGATATTTATCAATTAGGAAGGCACCGTTTAATGTGCGGGGACAGTACAAATTCTTTAGAAGTAGAAAAATTAATGGGCAATAAAAAAGCCGATCTTTTGATTACTGATCCTCCATACAATGTAGCGTACGAAGGTAAAGGAAAAGAAGCACTAACTATTAAAAATGATAGTAAAGAAACGAATGAATTTCATTCATTTTTATATGAAGCTTTTAGTGCAGCCATAAATAATATGAAATTAGGAAGTTCATTCTATGTGTGGTATGCCTCATCAGAAGTAGTGAATTTTCATACTGCTTTAGAAGAAGCTGGGTTTTTAGTAAAACAAGAATTGATTTGGAATAAAAATAGTATGGTTTTAAGTCGTCAAGATTACCATTGGAAACATGAACCTTGCTTATATGGTTGGGCTTCTGGGGGCAGTCATTCTTGGTATTCAGATAGAAAGCAGACTACTATTCTTAATTTTGACAGGCCTACAGTTAATAAGGAACACCCTACTATGAAGCCAGTTGCACTATTCGATTATCAAATTAAAAATAGCAGTAAGCAGGGAGACTGTATTTTAGATTTGTTTGGAGGTTCTGGTACTACGTTAATAGCATGTGAGCAGAATGAAAGAGAAGCCTATTTAATGGAGTTAGATCCAAGATATGTTGACGTCATTATAGCTAGATGGGAAGCATTCACAGGAGAAGTGGCTGTGAAGATATCAGGTAATGATACGGCGGTGGTTGATGGTGGCTAGAAATGATAATTTAAAACCATTTTCAGAGCGAAGCGTGGATGAAGCTAGAGAGCTTGGAAGAAAAGGCGGTAAAGCAAGCGGAGAAGTTAGACGAAAAAAAGCTGACTTGAAACGAGCTATTTCTATTGTTTTATCATCAGAAGTACCAAGCTCTAAAATGGCTAAGACGCTAAAAGAAATGGGATATGAGAACACTAACGAGATGGCCATGGTCTTATCTATGACGCAAAAAGCAATTAAGGGAGATGTCAAAGCAGCATCCTGGATTTCCAATATTATTCAACCTGCAAAGGTAGAGCATGAAGTTGAAATGAGTGTGGGCGTTGATGAGAAGCGGAAAGTAGCAGAAGAATACATTAGGGGCCTGTTTAATAATGACACTGGAAATAGCACAGAAGAGAACAATTAAGCTTTTAAAAAGTTCAACGCCCAAAGAAAAACTCAATAAGTTTGTAAAAGGTTATGTTCCAACTCACTACAAGAGATTAAGTATATCAATGGAAAAAGCAATAGAACTAGCCATAATTGGGGCAACCGAAAGTCTAGCATATTATGGTGATCGATTATATTTTACGCAGGCTCTATTAATGGGGGCTGTGGTAAGTGGAGAGTATGACAACATTATTGTCGTTACCCCTTCACAGTATGGTAAAAGCTGGTTGAGTTCGAGAATAGCTGTTTGGCTCGCTGATCACAATCGGCGTTGTTACGTGGCGGGTGGTAAAAAAGATACCACTGATATTATCATGCAACATGTTACAGATACACTACAGACTGTTGATGAATCAATTGCAAGAAAATTATTAGAGCCTGTTGATAAGCTAGAAAGACTTCAAACGGGTTTATCCAAAAGAAAGATTTCTTTCAGTGGCGGAGGATCGATTGAAGGGATTTCATTAGGTGAACATTTCAAAGGAAACAAATCTGGAAACCAAGCGATTGGTCGTGGTGGAGATTATATTATTGATGAATCAGCGTTCGTCTCAAATGAAACATATGCTGAGCTTGGTCGTAGAAATTTTGCAAATGTGGATGGTAAAAACTATCTATCTTTTGAAATATCTAACCCACATAATAAAGGTCGATTTTATGACAAACTAACTCAAGAAAATATTCCAAAAGGCATGTTGGTTGTATGGGCAGATGTTAGGACCGCTTTTGAAGAAGATCGAGTTAAAAGTATTGAACAAGTAATAAGTTCTGAATTTTTTCAAAATAAATCTACATGCCAACGTTACTTTTTATGTGAGCTTCCAGACGAAAATGAAGATGGAATGTTTGGGACACCTCAAACAGAAGAAGAACATACCGAAAAAAATTGGGAGTATTTCCTTGGTGTAGACAGTGCTTATAAAGGAAAAGATAAAATCAAAGCCACGTTATCAGCATTAGATGCACAAGGACAAGTACATGTTATAGACACTATAGAAATTGAAAAAGGTGACTGGCAAGACGGTGTGACTAGTAAAAAGATAATTACTCAATTGTTGATGATTATAGAACATTTTGAAGTTAAAGGTGTATGTGTCGACGTAGGTTACGGTGTTTATATTGTTGAAGGTTTAGCACATATTAACGGAGATTTCGAATTACACGGCATAAATTTCGGTGCTGGTACAACTAAAGAAAGGGTGGAAAAAAACCACTACTCGGCAAAATATGGGGCAAATAAGCGTGCTGAAATGCACATTGACTTACAAGAAAACATTGATAACAGAAATATATTTTTCACTGAAAAAGTATATGAAGAAGTTATAGATGAACTAGTTCTTGTAAGTAGCAAGATCAAGTCTAACGGAAAAACAGCCATTGTTCCAAAGGAAGAAATCAAAGCTAAGTTGGGCCACTCACCAGATACACTTGATTCAGTTCTGCTATCGCTACATGCGATTATTCTATATAAATTAAACGAACGATTCTATATCTATTCTTGATGAAAGGAGGGAAATGAATGTCTGAAACTGAATTAGTTGGGAAAGATGAACTATTAAAAGCGATGACTATGTGTAATAGTTGTCCAGATTTTAATTTAAACGATTTAAGAGGTAAGGGTGATAACAACTATCAGCTTTATGATTGGTTAATTCATAATTTGCCAACAGCACAATATGTTCTTGGTAAGTTAGTAGAGCTTATTTTTTCTAATAACTTAACTACAGGCGATGAAAAACAAGATGAAATATTGAATAACTTTTTATATGGTCAAACGAATCCAGAAGGAGTTACCAACTATCACGTACTTGTTCAATCAATTAAGGAATCAATTGTATACGGTCGATCTGGTTTACGTTTTTTATCTAAAGATGATGGATTGATTAACGTAAAGTGTAATCATTTTGGCGTTGCTCAAATATTGAATAAAGAACATTACGGATATAAAGAATTGATTGGTTTCGTTATTGACAAAAAAGGTCGAGCTATTACAGATGTCGATCTCCGTGAAGGAGAAATTGATTCAGAAGAATACTTTAAAAAAGGAATATTTGTTTTTAAAAACAATGACAATATTTTATTGCCACCCGAAAAATTCGTTAATTTAAGGGTTGATACATCTACTCCCAAAGGATCGAGTGTCTTTGATTCGGATATCCAACGAGTCCTGCTTATAGCTTCGGTATATAAACGACTACTATATGATATCGAATATGATGGCGCAGGAAGATTAATTTTCTGGGCAGATAATGCCAATAGTAATGAAGAAAGCTCAAATAACTTTTTGAACGACACTGAATCGGCAACCAAACGACGGCAGGATAAATATAAAAAAGAAGTTGAAGAAATAATGAAGCTCGTAAAAGACAGCAATTCAACAAGCGTTTTAGCAGTTTCAAATGCTTTTAAAAAGATGGACCACTTGCCACGTGTAACTAAAGCGACGGAGTTTCTTAGTTATTTAAATCAGGAAGGCGAGATTATGGCGCAAGTATTCGGTGTTCCTAATGTTCTGCTTGGATTAGGTAAAATCAGTGGGAATATATCAATGGAAAAAGTAATAGATAATGCAATGCTTAATTCAATTATTCCTTTACGTGAAAATATTGCGACTCAAATTTCGAGCATATTAACAAATAATTTAAAAGTTCCAAAAGTCTATTTTGACAAATATGAACTAAAATCTCAGTCAGATATAAATGATAGGCGATTGAAAGTTTTAACTGTTGCTGAGCGACTTAAAGCACTAGGTAAAGAGGATTTAGCTAATAAAATTATTGAGGAGGAAATTCAGTTATGAGTATTTTAGAAGATCTAAGCAAAGCAAAAAAGAAAGCAAAACCATATGCAGTAGTCGGTGGACGTGAGGTTTATGATTATGACTCTTTAGAGAAAAAAGTTGAAATCGATCAAGCCGAAGCGAAAGTTGGTGGTGGCCAAGTAGATTTAGGGAAAATGAAACCGACAAAAGATGGATGGGGGTATACCGACATGGGAAATAGTTTCTCGGCAATTCCTCAAGATATCTTATTTATCAATCGTTATAAAAAAGAAAATGATGCTTATTTAATCGTAACAGACTATCGTGCCATTAAAGAACAGTCTAGTGGTCAAATTTATGCATCAAGTGTTCAAGCGCTAGTTATTAAAAATAAAGGCAAAAAAGGTGAAGAAGAGATGTATCTCGAAAGTATTCGAAATGTATCTGATACTGAATTTATCAACGATTTTACTGGAGAATTGTCAAACATTTCAATGGCAAAAGTTTTTGAAGCTATCGATAAAGACAAGGTGAAAGAAGTAAGCAAAGATGAAATCAGTTTCTAATATTGCTTTAGAGTACACCACAACAAGCAATGAACAAAAGCAACGTGAACTATTATTGCTATTAGTTTCTTACTTCCTAACTCTTTATGATATGGAAAAAGAAAACTTTGCTGATGAACTTGGTATTTCCAGTGAGTTTGTAGAAGATGCTCAAATTAAGTTTGATTACATGAAGAAAATTGAACTGACATTGCAAAATATGCGTGAGACTGTACAGAGTGAAAAAGACAAAGACAGTGAAGCTCTAACTGCTCTATATTTTAATCGAATTTTAAATACAGATGGAAAAAAAGCTAAAGAATTAGCTCAAATCGAAACTGCAAAACATTTAACTCGACTTGATCGTTCTAAGAAAATTAGAAAGAGATGGAAAGCATTTTCAGGATGCTGTGATGTGTGTAGAGCAATGGATGGAGTAACAGTAGCTCTTGATGAGCCATTCATGTATCAAGGTCAAGTTGTTGAATTGAGCAGTGGTGAACGTTATATCAACAATTACGCAGCGATGGACACGCCAAATGCTCATCCAAACGATAAATGCTCTATTGAATTTATTATCGAATAATTGAAGGGGGGTGTAAACTATGGCGAAAATTAAGTTACCAATCGTAACAATTAACGCAAAAGGTGGCGCTCAATATGTTGTTGAAGGCGTCGAAGCAGTAAATGCGTTAACTCAATTAGAAAATTATCCTGAACGTGGTATTCGTATCAAAGTTGATGGGAAAATGACAGTAATTACAGAAGGTTGTTTATGTTCTGCAGCTGTTACTGGAGAGGTTGAAGTAGATGTTCCTGAAATCGTTTGTGAAGAAGTAGAGTGTGAACCAATTTCCAATATTTTACCAAATCCAAAAAATCCAACTGATCCAGGGGAAAATTCAAAACCAGAAGAAAAAGCTGGCGAAAAATAAAACTAGGAAGTGTCAGTATGAAACAATTTAAAAACAATTTAGAGATGTTTCGTTACATTGATGCCATTAATAAAGAGCCTAGTAGAGAATTTAAAATTGAGCCATTACGAGAAGAGATTATTATTGAACCTATCGAAGAAGACGTAGAATCAAAAGCTAATAAAAAAGCTAAAAATAAGAAGGGGGCGAAGGAATGAACTACTTTAAATTAGTTGACGGTATTCGTTCCCCTCAGTCTATCGATGTAGTACGTTCAGAAAACGGATATAAAAAATTTGGTTGGATACGTGTCCTTCCAGATGAACGATATCCGTTGGGAGACGATGAAGCATTTATTCAATCATTAGAAAATGCTAGTGTTGAAAAGCTTTACTCCGACAAATTAGTTACTGAGCTCGAAAATAACGGAATTCAATTTGAAGTCTTTAACGGCGGATGTTGTGGCGGAAAAATCAAAAAAGTAAGTTATAAGATCATCGATATTGTTAGAGATGAGGTGTAACATGTTTGATTTTATCAAGAAACGTGATGCTCAAACGCAAGCACGAAAACGTATGAAAAAGGATTTAGACGAAATTTTCGAATTTAATAATGAAGAAAAACAGCAACATACATTGAACCACATTGTTCAACTAGCTAATAATGATTTGAAGGAAATTGGCTGGGTTCGATTACTGGATGAAGGAACAGTATTATACGGTGATGGAAGTATTCGAAGTTATATAAAACGTGGAACTATAAAAGAATTTTATGACTCTTTAGAAGATGATTATATTGGCTATATCAATATTGGACACATTAATTTTGCTACGTTACCAATATTTGTTGGTCAGTGGACTAAAAATGATTTGCGCTTAGTAGATATTGGAGAAAACCGTCAAGCATTAGAAGTCAATATGAAAATTGATGAAAGCTTATCTGTTATCCAAGATTTGCAAAAAATGCCATATACAATTGGTATTTCAGCCGAATTTATGGCAAGTTATGACGAAGAATTATCTTACGAATATGAATTTCCAGTTATTGAACATCTTTTTATCATGGGATTTGGCATCGTTGGAGATGTAGGTAATGTGAATAGTAGCGGTATAAATTTATCCGCAGAGGAGGCAGACAAAATGGCTTTAGCAGATTTATTTGGCAAGAAAAAAGAAAATGATCAAGAAACGATCAAAGAACCTGAAACTAAACAAACAGAATCAAAAGAAGAGCCCAAAGAACCTGAAGTGGCAACAAAAAAATCAGAGGAACAGAATGTTGAAGAAAATGACAAAAAAGAATCTGAAGCGGAACTTTCCGAAAAAGAAGACCATACATTCGAACAACTTTATAATTTATCTATGGAGCAAAATGAAAAAATGGTTGTTGAGCTTGAACAGTTACGTGCTGAAAATAAATCTTTAAAAGAAGAAAAATTGAAGCAAGAACAAACAAATGAAAAAGCTGTTCAACGCTTGGAAAAATTGATGAATCGTATTGAAGTTTCAGCGCTGCCACAAGCAACTGGATCTACTAAAAATAAATGGGGGGAATAACAGATGGTATTAGAAGTTAATCAAGCCATCGTTAATGAATCGTTACAAACAGAGCAAGTTATGGAACAACTAAGCTCTACTGTAGATGTCATTGTCGATAATATCGAAAAATATACAAATGCTGCTCGTTATGGTAAAGGAAATAATTATGCTTTAAATAACTTGCGAACAGCAGTTCAAAACCAATTTCCTTTAGTTGATTGGTTATTAAGCACAAGCCTATCTCAAATGATTGAGAACGCTTGGCAAAATGGCTCATTGCCAACTGTAACTGATGAAGATGGAAATGTTTATTTAAAAGCACCTTTAAATGTATTTACGACACCACCAAAAGATACTAAAGGTGAATGCTGTTGGTTACCTTTTGATATTGCAGCATGTGGGGGCAAAGCACCAATTAATATTCTATGTTTAAAAGATTGTGTGGATATGTTAAATCACTTATTGGACCGTAAATTAAAAGTTCAATCGAATGATTTAATTGGTTTCTTTAAGCAAGCAGGGCAGACTTATGAAGAAGTTCGTGATTTCATGAATCGTGAAAGTATGGCTTTCTATACTGCCAATACAATTGTTAATGGACAACTAGATGTTACAACACCTATCTTAAAAAAATTCCATGGATTAATGGAAATTTTAAAACGCCCAGAAGTTTTCAAAATGCAAGGAACAAATATTTTAGCAGCATTTGATTCTATTGGATATCGCATGGACGTTCTAGGTGGATCATTCATTTTTGCAGCTCATCCATTAACTGTAGCAAGCATTAAAAATGCCATTCGTCCTAATCGTTACGGTATTCTTCCAGACGGCTGGACCATTAACGGAGAAAGTATTTTCTATAAAGGAGCACAAGTTTTACCTGATAAAACTGTACCAGTTGATGTTGAAAATGGCACAGGCGTTATTTGGCAATTGTCTGGTGAATCCGTAGGTGTATTCTTGGGGACAACTTTGCGTCCTGCTGAAGACTATATTATTCGCAATCAATTTACAACAACAAACGATGTAAATAAAGGATGCGCAACAGAATGTGATATTTATTACAACTTAGGAAGTGTAGTTACAAATAATGTAGCTCGATTAGCTGTAATTACAGATGTTCCTTTGGCTGCTGGAATCAACGCCTACTCATTAGCTAATTTATTAGATCGAGTATATGTAGAAACATTAGCTCCCTAGAAAGTAAGGTGCTTACCTTATGGATGAAATCATTGAGCAACTGAAAGAATTTTGCGATTGTTTTCCTTGTGATGTAGAGGACAACAAGTTAGAGAAAACAGTTAAAGAAGCAATTCATTTAATAAGTTTATTAACTTGTTGGACTCAACGTCCTTGCGAAACATTTTTAATGAGTGAGAGACAAGAAGTATTTGATATGGACAATTACTTACCTTGTTCGTGTGATGATGGAATTATGGAATTAGATTTATTCTATGCACCATTTGCTTTAGCATCATTCCGAGTTTTTTCTGTACATCGAGAAGGTGTAAAAGAAATCATTAGAGAATTAGATGAAAAAGAATTTGGTTATAGCGTTGTAAAAGACAAATTACTTGTTGATATTCGAAACTATGCAAATAGGGAAAACGGATGTTGTGTTTGTAAAAAAGAACACCAGTTGCTAGTCTTATATGATGCTGGATTTGAAGAGTTACCTCAATGTTTATTACAACTTTTCTGCGATTTAATTCATGTAATTTACAACAAGAATAACTGTGATTGTCATGCTTGTGCTACTTGTCAAGATAATTCAGATAGCGGCTTTATTGCAAATGAAGCGATGACAACAGATGAGTTAGTAGAAAGCTACCTCAATAAACTAGTAATAGACAGCTACCGAAAACAATTAGGTCTTATTAGCCTTTGTGGTAAAAGTCTAGAACAGATTTGGGGGATTAGAGTATGAAAGTTCGATTTTTAGGCGTTCGTGAACACATTAGCGCTACAGGTTGTTCGTCCTGTGGAGCGAAAAGGTATGCCAGTGGTTTAAAGACAGAAAAGACATTTTTCTTACCAAGCGGAAAAAGATTAGATGTTGAGTTTAATCATGAATATGAAACCACTGATACAGACGGAATGTTTTTGCTTGAAAGTGGGCATTTCGAGGAAGTGTTTTAAATGGCACTAAAAAAGATAGTTATTCAATCAATTGAAAAAGAGATAGATAATTATGCAAAAAAAATGGAAAAAATTATAAAAGAAGAAGCTCACGTTAAAACAGGAGCGTTGAGAGATTCGATAACAATAGAAAAGGAAAGTGACGGGAGTAGATTAATAGGAGTTGATGTCGCGAAACTGAAATCCGATCCTCGCAATGTTGGAGGCTTAGATTACTCTATTCCTTATTACAAAGGTCATAGTGGCTACACGATAAGGCCAAGAAAGGCAAAGGCTTTGAGTTGGGTTGGTAAAGATGGCAAACGTCATTTTGCTAAAAGTGTTTATATACCACCCCACGCAGGTGATCCTTTTTTGAAGCGAGCTGTGTTACGTAGACCAAAATTATAGGAGGTATATCAAATGGCGAAACGTGCAATGAATGCATTAGCAGCAGATGGTGAAACGACTTATCAGTTATCAGCTAAAGACTATACAATCGGTGATTCTGAAGTCACAGGTGTGTATGATAATGAAAAAGCTGTAACTATTAAATTATTTGTAGACGACGTAGCAGTGGATGAGATCACACCTGATAATTCAAAAAATATTTATGCTATTTCTACAAGTAAAACTACTATTGTTAAAGATAGTAAAGTGGAAGTTGCAGAATATGATGCAGATAAGAATGAATTAACAAAAATTCTAGTTACTGTAATTGACCCAAATGGAGGAGGAAATGAGATGGATGAAAAAGAAAAGATTGATAAATTCATTTCACGAAAATTAACAGTATTAAATGAAAAAGACGGTATTGTCTATGAACAGCTAGCAATCCGAGTTATTCAAGTTAATCAAAAATAATAGGAGGAATTAGACATGGGAAAATGTAATACAGAGCAAGTTCTTTCAATGATTGGTGTTAACAAATTAACGAAGGCACAGGAACTGTTTTTTTCGGTTCTACAGGGCAATGACTCTTGTGTAAAAATTAAAACCAGTGACTACTTGGAAATCATTGGAGACAAATCAGCATTCAATAAATATTTACGACCAGAGGATGCATTTAATTGCTTAGCAGAAGGATGTAGAAACACAGGTGGATTATTAATTACAGGCAACGAATTTCCGTTAGGGGCTACCTTTAAAAAAGTTACTGATGCGACTGATTTTTATGCTGGTGCAACCACTTTTTATTTAGATTTGCCAAAAGATGGAACATACACTATCGAATTTAAAATTGCAGCAATTAATGACAATAGTTTTGTAAATGCTGATGTATATAGAAAAAAATTCACTGGAACTAAGGGCTATAATCCTATTTTTATTGATTTTTCAGTCGTTCCTGAAGAAGTTTTAGGCGAAGGTTGGCAAGCAAATGAACGTGGTGTTTATGTGTCAATTACTGTGACAACTGAAGAAGAAATTCCATTAAAACAAATTCATATTTCTTCGATTAGTTTTTACAACTCAATCGAAGAATTACAAAATGATGAAGTTGTAACGATTGGATGTATTACAGAATACGGTGGAGACATGACTATGGATGTTGCCGATAGTGTATGTTTTGGTGCTAAGTATGATCCATCAAGCGCTAGTATTACTCGTACATTCACAGGTGGCAAAACAAGCGGAAACTACTGGTTACTTAATCCATTTATGCGTCGAGGGGATTTATCAAAAGGGTGGACAGTTGTTAAAGAGAAAGATAAAGTTCGTGAACTCACTATTGACGGCCGACGTTATGGGTATATCTTGTTAAACGGTTTATCAAAACAAGAATGCTCTTTCTCTAAAGCTTTAGTTGCAAGTGAATGTAACTTTACTGATGCAGAATTAACTAAAGTCAACCTCCCAGATGTAGCAGTATTAAACGAAAAACAATACCAAATTATTAAGCATGGCGAATATGATGGATATTTAATTGTTCATGAACGTTTGATCGGACAGCCATTGTTATATGCATACCCTAAAGAGGTTTCTATTGAGCAATACGTCGGTGAAGATGACGCATATGAAGGACGCCGTGTACGTCTATTCTTCCCAACTGTTCAGACAGATGGTGTGAAAGTGAACTATATTTTCAACAATGTATTAGTTACTTCATTCCCTACGACTTTAAGTAATACAGATGAAACTACATTTGAATTTGAAGTATCTATTCAAAAGGATAACAATGGTCGATTCTTTGAAGTTCAGAAAATTATTGAATAATTATTTAAGAAAAGGGGATTTTTGTAATGAAACAAAGCGATTTAACGAAAATGATTACAAAAAATGATGTAATTGATATGAAACATAAAATGGATAAAACTCAGGATACAAGTAAGCCATATGCAGTAATTGACAACGATAATATTGCTGTTGTTGGTGACGCAAACGAGATTCAAAAAGTTGAAGAAAACTATGTGATCAAGTTTCGTGTTCCAAAAGAATTCTTTGAAGAAATTCCGTATGGAGCAACTACTGTAGATAAATATGTTATTTTCGAAGTTGAATACAGTAATGCAAGTGTAACAGGTATGAATGATTTAAAAATTGTAGATGCACTTTTGAACATTCAACCATTTTTGAAGGAGTTTTACCAAAAAGACGAAGACGGCAAAGTAACTATTGTGGAAAAGACAGATCGAGAAGTTCTTAAAATGTTATCAACATCAGAGGACGAAGTTATTTATGGGTTTTATAAAGTGGTGGCAGCTTTCTTAGGTGTAGATGAAGAGTTAATCGAATACATGCTTCCATTTTCAGTGATTGAAACTTTTACTGCATTAACAGAAAATCACCCAGAAGTGTTCAAAGAAGCAGATGCTTTTTTCGGATAATCGTGCGTGACAGTTTAAACAATGGTGTTTCATTACAACAAGCGCAAGAAACGTATTTTGCTAAGTTTAATCATTATTCGTATATGGCTCATTTTGTAGCAAAAATCTTAGGACAACGTCCCAGCCATGTATTGAGTGGTTGGGGCGTTTCTGAATTGATTGTAGCATATGGCCATTATGCTAATGAGCAAAGTTATCAAAACTTTATGGATTGGAAGTCGTCACAAGAAAATGCACCAAAACCTAAGCAACCACAACCATTTGTTGTTCAATTTATATCGCAAGATGAGCTGGAGGAGGTGGAATAATTGGCCGTTGAAAATATCTCCATTCGTATTAAGGACAATATTAAAGATATAGAAAAAGAACTAGATAGTTTAGATCGACGAATAGCTAAACTAAAAGGTCAACGCCCTGCTATCGAGTGGAATACTACGAAACTAAAAAAAGCAAAAGAAGAAATAAAAAATATTAATGTTGATATAAAAAAATTGCAAGCACAGAAAGCAACCATTAAGGCAGATGTAAATACTAAAGATGCAAAAGAAAAAATATCAACCTTAAATCAACAAATTAAACAACTACAATCTAGGAAAGCAAATTTACAAATAGTAACAACTCAGTTGCAAGGTTCAGAAGCACAACTTCGTAAACTAGACAATGAGATTAGTCGATTGAATAATCGCAAGGCTATGTTACAAATTGATAGTCGTGGTCTAGGAGAAACTGGAGAAGAGAGTCGAAAATTACAAAATAGTCTTCGAAGTATGAGTGAACGGACCTACAAGATAAATGTTTCATCAAATCTAGATAAGTTGAGCGGGCTAGCTAACAATGCAAGCAATAAAATATTAGGAGCATTCAATCCTTTAACATCCAAACTAAATCAAATGCTTGGTGTAGGACTAGCTGTAAAGGCTGTTGATAAGGCAACTAGTATGATTACAAATTCTATCGATGGTTCTATTTCAAGATTAGATACTTTAAATAACTTTGAAAAAGTAATGTCAAATATGAATATTTCAGCCGACCAAGCCGATATCGCCAAAAGCAAACTTGTAAAAGGGCTAAATGGCTTGCCTACAACTTTAGATGATGCTGTTGCTTCAGTACAAAGGTTTACAGCAAATAATAAAGATGTACAGAAATCTGCGGATATATTCTTGGCATTAAATAATGCAATTTTAGCGGGTGGCATGTCACGAGAAATACAATCAAGCGCACTTGAGCAAATATCTCAATCTTATTCTAAAGGTAAACCAGACATGATAGAATGGCGCTCGCTACTAACAGCAATGCCTGCCCAAGTGGATCAAATCGGGAAGAGTTTTGGTTTAACATCTGATCAATTGGGAGAAGCTTTAAGAAATGGAAATATCTCTATGGATCAATTTATGGATAGAATTGTGGAGATGAATAAAAACGGGGCAGAAGGATTCAAATCATTTGAAGAACAAGCTAGAAATTCTGTTGGTGGCGTTCGAACTGGTATGTCTATTATGAATTCAGCTATAACACGTGGAGTGACCTCGATTATCGATACATTTGATAAGATGGCGAAGGATAAAGGCCTGGGAGGAATTGCAGGTGTATTTGGAAAAATTGGTGCTGCTTTCGAAGATAATTTAAAAAAAATAGGAGCTTTTGCAGAAGAACATTCAGATGATATATTTCGTTTTTTTGACAAAGTAGTGAAATTTTTAAGCACTATTGATTATGCTTCATTTTTTGAGGGACTAGGTAAAGGAATAAAGGGTGTAAAAGATGATGCTGTTGGATTATTCAATCTATTGAAACCTATATTTGAATTTTTAGGTAAGGGAGATACTTTGAAAGGCCTAGGTGCATTTATTCCACGATTATTTGAATTTGGGGTAGCTTTAAAGTTTATAGCTATTAGTGCCAAAGGGCTTTCTATATTATCCAAAGTTTTTGGAGTATTCGGTAAAATAAAATTGCCTAAATTCGGTAAAGGTGGAGGAGCATCAGAAATCGTAAAACCATTAGAGAGTTTAAAATCTATTGGGACTGGTTTTTTAAAAAATGCTGGTAACCTTGCGTTATTATTCGGAGCAATAAAAGTGCTTGAAGAAGGCGCAGAAGCAATGAAACAACTAGATGAAAAAATACCAAATGATTTTACAGGGCTAGCTAAAAAAACAGCGAGCATGAGTCTGGCTATCAGTGCAATTGGGGGTCTGGCTTTTATAGCTAGTAAATTAAATTTTACTGATAATTTAAAAGGGATTGCAAGTATTGCATTAATCTCAGTAGATTTAATGATTGCAAGTGAAGCGATGAACCAACTCAATGAGAAAGTACCAAACAATATTGGAATTGTCGCTAAGAAACTAGGGAGTTTATCAATTGCAATCGGGGCTATGGCAGGATTAGTTGTTATTGCAGGCGCTTTTTCATCTGCTAATCCAATGATGGCTATATCAGGATTAGCTAGTGTAGCACTCCTATCACTAGAATTAATGATTGCAAGCGAAGCACTATCACAATTAAATGAAAAAGTACCTTCAGATATTGCAACAATAGCTAAAAAGGTTGCTAATATCGGTATAGCAATTGGTGCAATGGGTCTTTTAGTTGGAGTAATAGGTGGTTTAAGTATTGCTACATTCCCTGCAGCAATCGCTGGTTTGGCAGCTGTAGCACTACTAGCAGGAGAATTAATGCTAGTTTCTGAATCAATTAACCAATTGAATAAAAAGGTTCCTGAAGATATTACAAGTGTTAAAAATAAGCTTGAGAGTTTAGAAGAAGTTTTAAGCTATATGGCGAAATCCAGTATTGGAAAAATTTCATCTTTATTCAAAGGAATAATAGGTACTTTTACTGCATCGACATATGTACAAGTTATCGATGGTTTGATAGAAGTGTCAAATGGATTGAAACGTCTAGCTAGTGCTTCAGAAGATATAAATAGTGCAAAACTTGTAAATAATATATATGACATCAATAAAGCAGTTGAAGTTATTGGTGGAAAAGATAATATTTTTGAGAAATTAGGAAGCTTAATGAAAGGTAAAGTTGACACTGCTATTTTTGATGAGATGGAAAATATATTAAATAAAATGATTTCTCTATCTAATAAAATGAAAACTTTACAAGAAAATAAATTTTCAATATCTGATATTACAAGTAAAGTTACAGTTATAAAAGATATATTAGAAAAGTTAGATCCTGCTGATTGGGATATTGCGAAATCTGGAGTCGTTTCATCTAAAATTATTGATCAAGCAGATACTACTATATTCTGGTTAAATAAATTAAGCAAAAAGTTAACAGCATTATCAGAAAGTAAGCTTGAAAAAGGCATGGTACAAAGTGTGATTGAGAATATCAAAGGTGCGCTAACCATGCTAACAAATGAACGATGGGGTGCTTTTGATAGCGGCATTGTTCCAATAGAGTTAATTGAAACGATAGGAAAGAGCGTAGATGGTCTTAATAGTATTAATAAAAAGTTGTCAAAACTATCAGAAACTTCTTTTGACGTATTGAAAACTCAAACTATGATTTCAGGAATAAAATCTTCTTTACGTATGTTGCAGATAAAATCGTGGGGAGATTTTGAGGAAGGAATAATCGATAGAACAACTTTAGATAAATTAGATACTGCGGTTTATTGGTTGACAAATATTGCTAAAAAGTTTGAAACATTTGCTAACTTTAAATTTGAGAATGGTAAGTTACAAGAAACCATTGCTAATATCAAAGGTGCTTTACGTTTATTACAGATAAAATCATGGGAAGACTTCAATGAAGGAATTGTTGACAAAAGATTGTTAGACCAATTAGACACTGGAGTATATTGGTTAGGAAAAGTTGGAAGTAAGTTAAGTGAGTTATCTTCCTTGCCATTGGAAAGAGGAAAGGCTCAAGATGTGATTGGCAATATCAAAGGTGCTCTACGTATGTTAATAGTAAGCTCTTGGGATGATTTCAAAGAGGGATTTATTGGGAAAGATATGTTGGATAGCATAGATACGTCTGTTTACTGGCTTACAAATGTAGGAAATCGTTTGACTGGTTTAGCAAATATAAACTTAGATGTAACTAAAGCAGAAGCTGTAATTAGAGATACAAAAGGAGCTCTACGCATGTTTCAAGCTGATAAATGGACAGACTTTAACAAAGGTGTAGTTAAAGCTGATTTTATCAAAGCTTTAGTTATGATTGTTGAAAATTTTATTACATTATCTAATAGAACTAATGGATTATCTGGAATAGTTGAGGATATAACAAAAGTACACGATACTATCACTGCTGTAAAAGGCGTGATAAACCGAATGACAACTGATACATTTCCAGATCCTAGTCTGATGGTAAGTGAAAAATTTATAGACCAAATAGATACATCTGTATATCGTCTTATTACTTTAGCTAATCGAATCAATCAAATTCCTAAATTGAATGCTGACGTTGACACATTGGGTACGAATATAAGAAGTATTAAGTATGTAGCAGAAGAAATGGCCATCAATAAGTGGAAAAGTATTTCTGAAGGGGTTGTTAGTAGCGATACCTTAGGCATTATTGCTTCATCTGTTACTAAGTTAGGAACGATATCGAATAAATTAAGTCCATTAAATGCATTACCGTTTGATTGGACAAGTGTATTAACTAATGTTAACCGAATGAAATCAATCATTGAACTAATGAACACATTTCCAAGTGCAAAAGGACTGGATAGTATACCCGAGCTAGTCGAATCTTTTAAGAACTTACTTATTACGTTACAAGGTCTAGAATCTAAATTTGAACCAATTGGGAAATCATATGGACAGCAAGTTATTAATGGATTCAAAAATGCTGATGTTCCTTCTAAAATCAAAAAAGTTATTGATGATTTAATAACTAATTTAAGAAATAAAGATACCGAGTTTAATAATGTTGGCAAAGGATTTGGGGATAGTCTGAAATCAGGGTTTACAAATGCACTACAAGGTTTAGATAGTAATGTTGATAGTTATGTTACATCTATTAATAACAAAATTTCTTCTATTCAAACCAATCTAAATTCATTAACAGCGCCGAGTCTTACTGTTGATGTAACAGAAAATGTGAAGACTCGTAGAGTTACACGTGCAAATGGGGGCATTATACCTCAGTATCGAGCAAACGGTGGAAGCATTATGAAACATATTTTTAAACCAAAAGGTACAGATCGTGTTCCAGCAATGTTAACTGCTGGAGAATATGTTCAACGTAAAAAAGCAGTAGATCATTTTGGAATTGACTTTATGGAACGGATCAATAACTTAGATCTAAGTGGAGCACTAGCTAGTATCACTAATCGATTTGGAAATAGTCAACCTGTCTCAAATGTGATGAATAGATATTATAATACGACAAAAAATACAAGAAATAACAATAATACAATTAACCAAAATATTAGTATGACTGGAAATCCTAATTTTGCCAATTTGCGTGCAAATAGATTTTTGAGAGGAGTGTAAATTGATGTATGATTGCAGAACAATTTATCCTCAAAAAAGGTACTTACAATTCAGAGATGTTGTAATTGGTGCATATGATATGATTCAAGATGCAGATTTGAGTGGTGGATTCAAAACTACCACTCAAGCATTTAGTTTTGGTCATGGTAGTTATACTAATGCAAAACAAATACAACAGTATTCGACTGAACAAAAGTTAGCGTTAACACTAAAGATAAATTATTCTATGTTTTCTATGGATCAAAAACAGTTTTATAAAGAATTCTTATATAGTGAGCTTTCTAAGATTGGTAAGCTATGGGCAATTGAAAATCGTCGAATAATTTGGACATATGCTTTTGTAGAAAGTTTTTCAGAACCTTACAGCATTGAAAAAAACACTTTTTCTGTCGATTTGAACTTTATATTATATGAAGGAATTTGGCACTATGCAGATGAAAAGAAAACATTTTTAAAACCTTACGATGCGTGTTCTTTTGCTGATTGTCTAGAATTTGAAGAAATAGACACTTGTCAGGACGATATCTACGGATGCTGTATTAGTTGTCAAAAAAATAATATAAAACATAAAGATTGTCAAAAATGTTCTTGTGAATGTGATTTTCTTACTAAGGAAGACAGTCTGTGTGTTAAACAAAAAGATATAGAAAAAGATTACTGGAAATATTGTAGTGGTGGTTATCAAATAATTTATAACTGTAATAAAGGTCGTCATCTATGGGGATATAGTAAGATGCTCGGAACGAAAATTTGTAAGAAAGAGCTTTGCGATAACTATGTTGCTGGAAAGTTTTATAGTAATACCGTTTTGGAGACTGATGTATTCACAATGACTATTATTGGCAGAGTAGAAGATCCAGTTATTCATTTAAATGGTAACGCAATGCGTTTAAAAGGTATATATGATGGAGAGTTACTCATTGAATCAAATGGAGATGTTTTCTATCGGGAAGATGACTGTTGCGATTTTGATAAACTACCTATTGAAAATCTTGAATTGATGAATTGTAACACTTTTGGATGGTCCATAAAGCATGGGTACAACAGCTTATTAGTAGAAACAAACGATTGCTGTGAGCCAGTTTGTGTATTTATCAAAGAGGATAAAATTACGTACTAGAAAGGATGATTTACATGTCTAAAAATTGCAAATCTTGTAAGGACTTAAAGAATAGGGGCATAGATGTTGACTGTTGTTTTGAAATTGGCGACAAAGAATGTGCTAGCTTAGGTGATGATAAAGGATTTAATGGCAAGAAAAACGATTGTCAAGATATGCATGATTTGAATGATTGTTTACTAGGTAGAGCCGACAGTGCTCTCGATATTCATGATGATTGTGATTGGAAAGGATATTTAAAAAAATTAGTATCTACACTTTATAATCTACAGAAGATGACAATTTGTGCAATTTGTGGAATTTGGAAAAAGATTCATTGGATTGAAGAGCAGATTGAAAAAATTTGGAAAAAAATTGCAAAAATGGAAGATGATATCGATAATATAGCTTCACAGAATTGGGAAATTAACACTAGATATGGGATTCAAGAATCAACAAAAGGGATGAGTGTTTCAATTAATCGAGGTAATGGTGATTTCATTTTTAGATGGAAAGATTGGGGAGACGCTGAACAGACCCAATATTTAGGAGAAGGAGAAATAAGAGGGACTGTTAATTTTGGAATGAGACCATCATCAAATGCTAGCTTTGATTGGCAAGTTCGTGATGTAGTAATCCAAAATTTATCATATAAAACAAATAACATTAGGTCAGTACCATTTACTTTACACCTTTATTTAACTCGTGCTGGAGAACAAGAGATATATACAAAATCACATGATACTACTAAATCCTTTAATGACAATATTAATAAAACACTAAAATTAAATAATAATGGAAATGTGGGGATTTCTAGTTCTAGTGGTTGGTTACAATTTTTAGAATTCTTCAATGATGGCCCTGTTGCTGATGATAGAGCCAATTTACAAATTGAATTTAAAAATAATGGGAAACCTAAACCACCTCGTTATATTTAATAATCATTAGGAAAGGCCAAAGGAAGGTGGTAATTAATGCCTAGTCATGATGCATCAATTCAGTGGTTTGAAGCGAGAAAGGGAAAAGTTGTTTACTCTATGAGTGCTCGTCTTGGCCCGAATAGTTACGACTGCTCAAGCGCAGTTTACTTATCATTGATCGCAGGCGGTTTTTTGCCAAGCGGTACAATGGGCAATACAGAAACCTTGTTTGGATCATTAGAAAGTATTGGTTGGAAACAGACGCCAAATCCCAAACGTGGAGATATATTTATTTGGGGTGTTCGTGGAGCTAGCGATGGTGCAGGAGGACACACTGGCATGTTTATTGACAGTTCGTCAGTGATTCATTGTAATTACGGAGCTAACGGAATTTCCATAGATAATTATCAGTTTATTTTAAAAAATAATGGTGGAATGCCAAGTGTTATTTATACAGATCCAAAAAATGATGGCGGAAATAATCCCACCCATCCACCAAAACGTGTTTTAAGTAAAGAGCAACAAGTTGCTGTAGATATTAGAAATGTGCTTTCAAAAGAAGGCTACACAATACAAGCTATTGCTGCTATATGTGGTAATGCTGATGTTGAATGTGGAATGCGCCCAGATATTTCTGAAATTGGCGGCGGTGGTGGATATGGAGTAGTTCAGTGGACAAGTCCGAATGCATGGGAAAGCGGAGCGAATTATGTTCAACGTTTACTTAGAGAAGCGGGCATTGATGGTGATTATAAAATGGCGTCAACACAAGCTAAATTAATTCACTATGGTATGTTTCATGGTCAATGGATTGGAGCTGTTAGTCCGACTGATGCAAAAGAGTTTATTAAGGGTACAAATGTCGATCAATTAGCAATAGCATTTCTGAAAAATTTTGAACGTGCAGGAGTTGAGAAAACACAAGCACGTATAACAGCTGCAAAAAAATGGTTCGACTTCTTACTGAATTATAAAGAAGGGGATTATGATGATCCAACTCCAGAAAATACTAAGGAAAAATTACGAAATGTTGGTGAAATTGATCAATTAGGTATTAAAAATGGAAAAGTTTTTGTAAAAGGTTGGCATTTTTCGAGTGACTTACCAATGGAAAATATAGAAATCTATAATGCTGAAACAGCGAAATTAATTTACCAATTCAATAACATTCCTATAAAAATTCGTAATGATATAAAAGAAAAATATCCTAATGTTGAAGATGTCGAAAAGTCAGGATTTGAATTATCGTTTATGCTGAAAGCAAATGAAGCGATATTTATCAAAGGTATTCGAACTGACGGGCAAGAAAAAGAGGAGTTGTATTTTGACAACCTTTTAATGTTTGAACCAGTTGAAAATGCCCCAGTAGATAATTACGCTGAAGATAATAGAAAATTTTTCTTCGAAATCTTTGAAAAAGGAAAACTTGTTGCAAGAGGTAATAAGATTTTAAATACATTATCTTGGAGTAATGAGTTGATGTATGTGCCTACAACTTCACTCGTTTTGCCAATCACTTATCGTGAATATTTTAAAGGTCGAGAAGAAGTGAAAATATATATTAACAATAAAGTTTTTCATGGGATTACAAGTGATTATGATGTCGATAAGGAATTGGAAACAATAACTATACAACTTGATCATATAATCAGCGAATGGGAATTCCGACAAGTATCCACCAATTTAGCATGTAAGAATAGAACAATTAATGATATTTTTAGTACTCTTGACTTTCGATATTCAAATAAATGGCATTTAGATTATTTACAAAACTCTTCTCAAAAAAGAATAGACTATGTATATAGTAGACAAAACAAACTTGAAGCATTAACAAAAACATGTGAATTAACAGATGATATTTGGTGGAGAGTTGGTTTTAATTTTGGTAGAAAATTAGAATTTGGAACTTTTGGAGAAACTAAACCTGTTCAGATATCATCCGTTAGAAATGCACCATATCATTTAATTAGCGAACCTAAAATTGACTATCAGTTTGATCAAGTAATAAATATGGCTACTGTATATGGAGAAAAATCAGATAGTGGTATGTCTAGTATGAGTTTGCGTGAAGTTTATTTAGAACCACACACACAGATAAAAGGATTTCCAGTTCGTGTTCTTCGAAAAGGTATTAATAACGAACGTGGTTATGATTATATCAATCTTGCAAAGATTGCTTCTAATAATAATGTTGAATATACAGTAATTGATGAACAAAGTGTAAGAGATGAAAGTAATATATCTATCGAAGCGAGTTATTCGTTTAATGATTTAGCACCATTTGCAGTAAATGATAAAAAAATTAGTGATGAAGATAGACATAAAGCAACTAGAACTGCATATGAAACAGCGGTTAAAAGATTAAAGCAAGCAAGAAGAAAATACTACATTGATATCACAACAACTGAATTACCATCTGACATTAATGTCGGAGATCAAGTTCGTTTGCTATATGATAACAATAAATTAATAACAGAAGGATGCTCTGAATATCAAAAAGAAATCATGAAGATGAGTGATTGGTACTATATTTTGAAAATTGATTACAATTTTGATGAAACAGGATTAGAAACAAATAGACTGACTTTGAGTAAAAATTTATCAATTGAGCGGAAGGCAGATGAACGATGATGAATTATGATGATGCATTGATTAAAGTAGCAGAAAGAACTCAAAACAATCGTAAACAAAATCGACAAGATACGATGCAACGTAGACATCAGGTCACTGAAATCTATGGTCAAGAATATACTGCTCAAGGGGATTCAAATACACCAGCCATTGTTTATTTGCCTGTAAGTAAGGACCTTGTATATCACGAAGTTATGGAGCTTCAAATTCGTATTTCTGGATTTGAGATGCCTGTTAAAGGTGGAGAAACTACAAATGCATCATTAAAATTAACCAATACCAGATTAGAAATAGGTAGCACGAATATTCCACCAAATAACCATAGCCATTCATTAAGCCCAAATCCACATACTCATGAATTAAATCCAAATCCTCATAGTCACAGTCTGAGTGCTGGCATTCAAACTTTTCCTTCAACAGCCACCGAATTCCGATTGGAAATCAGTGGAGTGGATATCACAGATGCAATAAAACTAGAGTATCCATCAAATTGGATAGATGGTAATGGTGTCTTTCCTAAAAGTGACGATGGATTATTGCATTATAATCTTTTAGGTATATTGCCACATTTACAGCCATGGCAACAAAACGTTATTTTGTCGAGTGGGTTAAAAGAAATAAAAATATATGGCAATGGAGTGTTTAAAGCAACTGTTGCAGAATTTTTCAAGTTTTCACATAGAAATTAGGGGGTAGCTACAATGGCAGAAAATAAACAAGCTAGTGAAGGGTTAGCAGAAGATTTAATTAGAAGCATGGTTCAAACAGCTTCTATAGAACTACATTTAAAAACATTGGTTGAAAAAAGGCAATCTGAAATGGATAACGGTTTAATAGATACTAATGATTTCAATCGGGTTAATGAGCAGATCGACGTATTAAAAAATTTGAAAGAAGAACTGTTTGAAGTTACTGAACAACGTCGACAAGATATGCGTACGCTATTTGATTTATTTGAAGGTAAAGGTGATAAGGAACAATGGTGTATAGTTAAACACGCTGCAATGGCAATGTATACAGCTTTTGAAGCTTGGCAAGCCAGTGATAACGATCGTTTACTTTATCAAATATGTATTGAAAAAAATGCTTATTTCATCAAAAAAATCACTCAATTTACAGGAGTACCCATTACCGAATGTGCTTCTTGCTTTAGCGATATGATGAAAGGGGCTATTGATGATGAGGGTTAGAAGCTTTTGTTCTGATTGTGGCAATATAGGATTTAGTCCATGTGAATCAGATGTAAGTATTTGTTCATTTGAACGTGTAGATGAACTACCAGCTATAGAAGCTGCTGAAGAATGTGTTGCGTATATATTGCCAAACAATAGTGCTCATGTTTTATCCTTTGATAAAAAAAGTTTTACAGATTTTAAAGGTCGAAAAGGAGACAAAGGCGATATTGGTCCACAAGGTCCAAAAGGAGATAAGGGGGATATAGGCCCTAGAGGCCCAGAAGGTTTACAAGGAGACATTGGACCACAAGGAGAAAAAGGAGAAACAGGCTCGCAAGGTCCGATTGGTTTAAAAGGACCTAAAGGTGACAAGGGGGATACTGGTCCACAAGGTCCAAAAGGTGAAAAAGGAAACGATGGTGTTCCAGGCGCAAAAGGAGAGCAAGGACCTAAAGGTGATACGCCTGATATAAGCAATTTAGTTACTAAAACACAGTATACAAATGATTTAAATAAAAAGATTGACAAAACGGCATTTAATGCTGTTGGTCAACATATTTCTTACAATGGAATTACTATTCACATTCAAAGATCAAATACAATTATTACATGTAATGTTGAAGGAATTTTTAAAAAAGGAAAAGCCAATGGTTGGCATGGTGTGGATACCTATATTCAAGCTAGCTATAGACCTCAAAATATGATTATTAAAATACCGTTAACCTTAAATATAGGCAATACGATTCAAACAAATAAATATGCAGCAATACAAATAGAAACATCTGGTCGAATTATGATTCGAGTTTATGGACTTCAAAATGATGATGTAGAATTTGGAGGGAGTGCAACATGGATAAGATAAAAATATGGATTACAATGGACGAAAATCAAATGCTTACGGACTATTCGTTTATTGCTAAGAAAAACTATATTGAAATTGAAGTAAATGAAGAGCCAAAAGATTATTTGAACTGGGGTTTACGCAATGGCAAATTAGTTCATTATCCTGATGATTTAAATGGCCTAACAAATAATAGAACAACTTCTTTTGTTGGGAATGTAATGTTGAACTTTGCGGTTATTTCTTGGGCATTGTCTTATATACCACTAATCGGCAAAGTTATTTTAGATTATCCTAAATATGCAGATATTAAAGCTGAATACGGCTTACTTGGATTGACAGATGACAATATGAAAACATTTGTTAGTTACAAACGAATTACAGAAAAACAATATGAAGAAATAACAGGAAACTCCTACAAAAAATAAGTTGGTGAGAATATGTCTATAGGAGAGATTATTAC
>OKPU01000147.1_pt1 | contig 32579 bp, 39 predicted proteins | sample 1614641 | NCBI WGS metagenome assembly OKPU01 (sample SAMN04436957, study PRJEB24849) | human gut metagenome | biome: human gut; feature: NICU; material: stool | host: Homo sapiens | place: USA: Saint Louis, MO | collected 2009-12-23
AGTCGAGAGGCATCTCAACCGGCTCGCTGTCCATTGCGGCCAGCGCCATGCGGGCCAATGCTGAAGCCTCACCGCATTGAACGTGGTCAGTTTCAATGATGTTGAGCAGTTCTTCTCTGGTTAATTTGCTGGTCATTGGTTGGCTCCTTCTGCATAACTGCCGTACCACCACCCATCCCCGCCATCAGTCAGGGATATTCTAGTCTTGCCTACAGCGTTGAATACGCTAACCGAGCAACTGAATGACCCCTGTCGTGAATTTACTTTCACTCCGTTTTCGAACTTTCCGAGGCGGATAGTTTTATTATCCTCATCAATCTGAATGTCTATTTTGGTTCCGCGCAGTCCAGTGTCCTTAGTAATAAGCCCGCCAGTAGCACCAGATTTTGTCTTTCTAAACGAAACGAACTTAGAACCTGGCACTCTTCCGCTACGCTTTGGTATTGTTCCCAGTTGAGATATGAATGCCATCTATTCAACCTCCATCTTGATGCCAGCGGCGGTAAGCATCTCTTCAATTTCCCAGCGTGCATAAACCGGATAGCGCTCTGAGCCATCACAGCAACGGTCTTTCTCGCTATGAGATACCGCTACATCATCCCAGTAATCATCTGGCGCATGACCTGCCTGAATCCAGATTAAGTGAGCGTGTGGCTTCGGCATCTTCACGGTGACGGTGCGGGACTCCAGCCCGGCGATGCGCTGGCGCAGTGCTGTGTTATCGTCGAACAGCTCACAGATGTGGCGATTCTGCTTGCGAACGCGATTTTCGCTTTCAGTCGTTTGCTGCTGCGCCTTCTCCAGCGCCTGCTCTGCGGTTGCGCACGCTACGGCGACCTCATGAAGCCGTGATTCTGAATTCTCCAGCGCCTCTACCAGCGCGAGGACGTTGGCAGGACTAAACAACGCAATCGCTCTTGCTGTTTTTGTGTCAGCCATGTCGGCAGCAACAGGCTGGAAAGACACACAGCCATGTCCCTTTTCAAGGCTACCTTTGACGATTACCTCAATACCGCTAAAACCCTTGCGTGTCTGCCATTGGTCTGCGTCAAGTTTCTCAGCAGCAGTCTTCATACGCTGCGCCAGTTCGGTGATATCAGTTGTCATGCGGCACGCTCCGCCTTCTGCTTGTTGTATACGGCCCAGCTAAGGGCATCGAGTTTGCGCTGTCCGGCTTTGTCGAAGAGGGGAAGGCCGTTTTTGCAGGCATGCTCAGCCTTCACTTGCTCTTCAAGTTCCGCCAGTTGCTCATAGGTGAGCGTTGCAAGTTTCAGGCGGTTCCAGCCGAAGTTAGGGATTCGGTTGCTCATTTGTCGGCCCCCTCGCGCAGTTGCTTGGCAAACTTCAGCGCTTCTTCGGTCGTGCCATTCCAGCGCCCGCCTCTGCTGGATACCCATTCCTCCACCCCATCAGCCTTAATCCCGGCTACGATGCAATCGGTGGCGGGGGTTTCGATATCGTCAATTTCTGGAAGGATTTCTGACCATTGAGCTATTTCACCATTCAGGTGCCAGCCAGCAATTCCACTTGAGTTATCTGCAACACCGCGAACAGCTTCAATGGTTTCGCGCATCGTCACATTCTCCGCAGCCAGCTGCTGGTAAGCTTTAGCCAGCTTCAGGAACTTCTGCTCTCTGATTGACAGCTCGCCTGCGCTCTCCAGGGAGGCGATGAGCTCGTTTACTGCCTGTAGTGTGATAGTCATACAGCCTCCCCGAGCACCCAGCGCAGTGCATCAGCGTATTCACCGCTGGCACCTTCGAGGGCTTTTGTGATTTCTTTACGGGTTTTCAGACGTGGTTTTGCTTCACCGAGTATCTGACGTTGCCGACGGGCTTTTTCGTGGCCGGTTGTGCCAGCAGTTGCCGCTTCGATTTCAGAGACCTTCTCCCGCTGTTCTTCGGGTTTAAGCGATGCCAGCTGACGTGCCTGGGTAACGGTAACTGTGCCAGCTTCCACCGCTTCCCTGACGGCCTGGGTAGCATCGAGGAGGGAGAGCGTTGCTCGAACGGTCTGAACGCTGCAGCCAAACAACACCGCAATGTCGTCCTCATCTAGCCCGCGGTCGAGCGCGTCTGACATTTTTTTAGCCCGGCCCAGCGGTGTATCAGGACGGCGAATTTCGTTTTCGCTGACCATGTATTTAGCCATCTGATTTGCTGATCCGCGCTTAACGACTCCGGGAACAAGCAGTGGATCTTTGCCTTCTTTCAGACGGAGTTTATTTGCCTCCAGGGTATGTTTAACGCGCTGACGGCCAACAACTACGCAGGTGAGCCCCGTTTCGGGGTCTTTCCAGACGATGATCGGCTCCAGTACACCCAGCTCCGCAATGTTCAGTACCATCCCTTCCTCAATAGGCAGGTGTACCCGCTCATCATAAAGTGGGTGGGTCTTATCGGTGACCAGGTGCAGGTTTTCAGGCTCGAAATTGAGCACGTTTGTTTTGCCGCTGGCACCGTATACATCGATTGAATTCTTAGCCATGAATAGCCTCCTGAACATCTAAAACTCGCTGAAAAACAGGACTGCCAAGCAGGCTGTAATTCAACCCAACAGCAACTTTCGGCACCAGGCCAAAACGCTTCATGTCAAAGTCGATGACGGCCCGCTGATCGCGGAACAGCCCCAAACGACCATGCCGGACAACCTCGCCAGTCGCTTCTGCTTCGCAAAAATACCGCTGGACAGTAGCGCGGCTCAGCCCCAGTTTTTTCATTGCCTCGGTGGTCGTAAGGCGCCCCTGATGCCTGGTGATCCGAATCACTGCGCGGACGTACTCTCTGCGCTCAACTGCTGATAATGCTCTAGCCATGATTCCGCCCTCTGCCTAAACCGAATTTCGCGCGGATTTCAGCGATTTTGTTTAAGCCCTGCTCGTTACTCAGCGGACGTCCGCCCAACTTTGGGATTTGCTTAACAGGCTCGGGGATAGCTTCACCGGTCTTGATGCGACGAACCATACGCAGCAGCTCATCAGAGGCTTTACGGCGCAATTCGGAATCACTCAGTGCATTTGCACGCATGTCGGTATAAAGCCCCGTAACTAGCCAATAGCAGGCTTTATGTTTCAGCGTTAACGGTTCGATTTCATGCTCAGGCCATGGGTAAGACTCAGCGTCTGGATACTGACCACGAGTCCGGCAATACTGGTAAACCATTTCAACCAGTTCATTCGCATCTGGCAGGCCTACAGTTACCGCCTCCTCAGAACGACACCAGGCGACGAACTGTCCCGGTGATGGCATGAATGGTTTTTCCTGTTTGCGCGCAACCCGCATCCCTGCGTTAATCTGCTCAACTGTGGTGATCCCGTTCTCTTTGAACGCCAACAACCACTGGCGACGCATCTCGTTGAGGTCTTCCACTGATTTGTTGGCCAGCACCGGGAAGACGGCAAGCAGCTGGCGGAACAGCTCGTTGAAGATTTCCGCAGTCTTGGCCGCCTGGCGCTTTACTGCCTGCTCGTCCTGCATTTCCGGAAGCCCGGCAGCCACTCGCTGGAAGTTTTCACGGTCGAAGTTGTGCATGCTTTCTGCGATAGATTTCATTCGAGTACCCCGTCGATCCAGTCTGTGTTGTCCAGCGCACTGGCGCCTGATGAGTTTCTTGATGGACCATGGCTGCGCAGGCGTTGAGTTGTGAGTTGGTCCCACTTCTTACGTAGTTTTGAGGGGCAGAGGATGTTTCCCTGCCAGAAACCATCCTCATTTGCCCACTTGAACAGTTCGCAGATTTCATAGTGCGTGCGCTTGTCCTGCAGGCGCATCAGGCGGATGGTGTTCGCCCATTCAACCCAGTTCGGCTCAGAGAGGGAGGCATTCACGGTCAGGGCTTTATCGAAAATCCAACGCGCGGCTTTGAGGTCGTCAGCTGTTCCCCAGGATTTACCCGCAGGGGTATAAATCCCATCGGCCGCTTCTGGATGACGAGAGAGAAACTTCAAGGTTTCCTCGTTTCGGGATTCTTTAGAATTCCGAGACGAAGAAGATCTTTTACTATTGTTCTTGTTCTTGTATTGGGTGTCTCCCGTTTCCGGGAAAGGTTTTCCCGTTTTCGGTAACACTTTTCCCGATTCCGGGAAGAGTTTTCCCGTTTTCGGTTTGTCTAAAATCCACTCAGATAGCTCAGTATTTATACCGACAATTTTCATCACTCCCTGCTTATGAGCGAAGATAATTTTCCGCTCCGCGAGAGATTTGATTGTGTCGGAAATATGCGACTCTCCGAGGTCTGTCAGCTCAGCAATCACCGTGTTTGTTACTCGGTCCTGCTTCTTGTTCCATCCATAGGTAAGCCAGATAACAGCCTCAAGACACTGCCACTCACGACCTGACATCCGCAGACGCGGCTTGAGCTTCTGTATCTCGTTTGCGATCTTGGTATACCCGTTAGCCAGGTCGGCCATTTGACCTCCCGAACGCTCGGTTTTAATCGGAAAATTGATAACTTCAGCGGTATTTGACATACTTCATCCCGTGAATTGACCCAATTAATTCACCCGAAGACTGGCTGTGTTGGCGCACAACAGTCTTCACCCTTTCAGAACAACCCAGCCTGGTCGCCGCCCTTTCGCGCTTTGCGCTTTGCTTCCCGGCGTTCAGCTGCGCTGGTCTGCTTCTCTGCCCATAACTTTGCGTGTCGCATAACATCGTCAAAAATTCCCCCTTTGCGGCTTGCCTGTGACATCCGCTTGTACATATCGACCGCCTGGTATGCCCCCCCCCTGAGCCACTGCTTGCGTGAAGCCCTGGCGAAGAAGTTCCTCGCGGACGTTTTTCTCAATAAATTCGATGTGATTCATGGATACCCCGCTTACATCACGCAAGCATTGAGCTCACGATCGTCATCAGCGCTCCTGTCTGCTCAGGCATTAGCCTGAAAAGCGACGCTATTCCCTCGCTCACCTCCTTCAGTTTCTGGTGCTCTGGTGCGTTCAGCATCACGGCCTGCTTTGCTTCAGCGCATTCCTTCATGGCCGAAGACAGGCGCGACAAAATATCGTCCTGAGGCATCAGGCGATGTCGGAATTCCAGCGGAAGAACGGCCATGATTGCCGGGGTAAGAAGGCGAACGTACTCGCGATAGCGCTCAGACTCGGCCGGGTTGTCCAGGTAGCGAAAAAGCTTCTGTCGGGCGCGGCTGATGTCCGCAGGAAATTCAATTTCTTCCCCGCCCTGCTGGCGCCACTCATCGATGATGTACGCCGATACAACATCCTGACCTTCAGCTGCAGCCCAGGCGCGAACGGCAGAACGAATGCCGTCGTGATCTGCCACTTTCGCCTGATTTCGCTTTATCAGAGCGCCGGGGTTGAATCCGGTATTTTGTTGAAAGGAAAGTGTTGGCATGGTCAGCCTTCCTGTTTCGGCAGGCCGTCGGTGGGGTTGGGGTAAAGATCTGGACGTAACTCATGAGGAGTTACTCCGGTCGCATCATAAATTTTGATTACACGTGAGGATGGAACTCCATTTTTGCGCCAAAAAGAAACCGCCATTTTCGTTACGCCCAGAGCAAAACCCAGCGCGCTTGCAGAACCAGACTTTTGTATAGCTTTTTCGATACCAGTCATATGACCTCCTTAGATAGCGCAAAGTAAAGCATTAATTTACTTTACAGTCAACCTAAGCATGCCTATCAAGGAGTAAAGCAATTATTTACAATGAGAACATGAGCGATAAAATCCCGACCGAAGGCCTGATCTCTAGGCTTACAGAATTGAATGCTAAAGGGATCTCAAAAACTGAGATGTCCCGGATTGCTGGCGTCAGTAAGCAGGCAGTCTCCGGCTGGTTCAAAACAGGACGAATCAGTAAAGAATCTGCATTGGCAATCGCCGATGCTGTCGGAGTTTCGGTTCCCTGGTTGTTAGGTGAGGATGTTGGGGAGAAAAACGGGCTTAAAGCTGACGAGCAACGTTTGCTCGAACTCTATCGACAGTTGCCCGAAGATGAGCAGCAGAACATGTTGCGGATCGTATCTCTGCGGCTCAAGGAACTTGATGAGCTGTACGCGAAGTACATGGGGCGAAGGATTAAGGGCGATGAAGAATAATGAAGCAAAGAGTTGCTTATGAATGATGAAATGTTATACGCCAGAATTGCGTATATTATCCCATTTCAAAAAGGCCCCGGTGCAAGTAGAGAGCCGGTTTTATTAATTCGCGCGAAACAGCATGAAGAAATAGCATTCGATATATCTTTATTTTTTATAGGGTTAAAGCCTAGTCAAGTCTATCTCGCGTCTTATTCTATCCGCCCAGCCAAAGAAGATGAGTTATATCCTCAATTTTTCTTTCAAAAAAAATTCAGAGTTGATGATATTGAGGATATTGGCGGATTTTTGCCAGTTTCTTTCGACGCTCCAATTACCCTACCCCACGGTATTCCAACCGGCCAATATCGCATCGATGCCACACTGAATGTTGAGGGCGGGAATGAAGCTGAAACTAGGGCGGCGGTGTCTTTCATTGATGTAAGGATTGAAGGCTAACTTATGGTTGGTGATAGTGCAGAAATATCAATTCCCTCCTATCAGCAAGGTAGTATAAGCTTTACTGTAGAGAGGAAGGGAATTTCTGCTTCCTCTAACAGTGGCAATGGTAGAGGGCCTGATATGGAATCGCGAATCGCTAAGCTTGAATCTGATGTTGAGTACATCAAGCGTGATATAGCTGAACTAAAAACAGACATCAGGTCTGTAGATAGCAGGCTGGCCAATATCGAAACCGGTATCTCGTCCATGAAAACAACGTTTAAAGCAACGGGCGTCGTTGTAGCTGGAGTTTTCTCATTCTGCGTTTACGTTTTCGGTAGCTACGTATCCAAGATTATTGATGCTTTGAATGAATTAGTTCTTAAGTGATCCAGGGGTTTAAGCCGCCGATTTCACTATTGAATCATCAAGATATTATCTGCACATAATGACCCGGCCACCGCGCCGGTTTTTTATTATCCGTACTCTTTTGGTAGCGACAGAACGTCAAGGGCCAATTCCACAGCCAGATCGACATGGTCTTCCTGCCACAACACCTGAATCATCTCTATCAGCGCCTCTCTTGACGGCTCTTGCTTCTCAACCAGTAGCTGCATAATCGCGATCCCGATAACCTGCGCCATTTGCGGGTGCATCTCCACGAAAAAACTCATCCTCATACCCATGCCATCACCCCTCATTGGTTATTTTGTGAGCATAACACATACAAAAACCTCGACTAAAGCCATGTACCCCATAGCCAGATACAGCAATGCTTTACAAATCAATTCATCTTAACTTGACTTAATAGTAAAGCAATGTTTTACTTATTCCCAGCAGCACCCCACCAAGGCAGGACGCCCACGAAGTAGCTGCCCGGAGCATACGAATGCCGGGATGAGGTGGAAATATCAATGCGCAGTAGGTAGTAACGTTCCGCTGGCCGGCGACAAGGCAGAGGTTGAAATGAGTAAACAAGGCATCAGAGCCATGGTCATTTCGGCAGTAATTGGACTCTTCATCTGGATCGCGCTTATCAGCGCACTGAGGGAGTTATTTCTATGATTGATTTCGCACGCAAACCCGCTCGTCAGCAGGCTGTTCGTTTAAATCCGCTGTCAGCTTTCATCCGCCGGGTGTGCTACATGCTCGCGCAAAAAGGAGACCCTTCATGAGCACGATGTTTGCCCTGGTTCTCACCGTTAGCATGCTGACGGGCGGTAATCAGGATGTCCTGCTCGGCGTTTACGACACTGAGAATGACTGCAAGGCAGCCGCAGAAGAGCAACACGTGAAAGCTGAATGTTATCCGCTGAAAGGTGTACTGGACGAGCATCCGGCCGGGTTCACGGTGCAAATGTAGGGGGAAGAATGCAGAAGAAATGCGGTTACTGCCGTAAAGCAATCGAGGGAAAACCAGTGGTAAGCACCCTGTTGTACCTCCAGGGGAACCAGCTCGCACGGAAAGAAAAAGAGTATTGCTCAGAACGTTGCGCCTCTCACGACCAGATGGCTCACGAGGGCTAACGTAAACCCGCCGAAGCGGGCTGTACGTCCGGTGCCACCGACCAAAGTTACACCGGAAATTACCAAAACCAATGACCACCCTGAATGGGCGCTACCAATGGCCCGGGGGATTCTACATCCAAAATAGAGGCTATCACATGGAATATTTTTATCTGATAAAAGCGACTCAAAAATCGGGTAAAGCTGATGCCGTAATCTGGCGCACTAATAAATCAGAAGCTCGTGCCCTTCTGCAGCTGGACGTCGATCTGGAAGACGCTGGGATCGAAACAGGCCGCGGCAAAGACTATCAAAAACCAATTCGTACCGATTTCCCGGTATTCAATGACCTTCCGGCGGAAGGTGTTCTCGATTACTCATGGTGCGAACGCTACCAGCTCGGCGATGATGGTCGCACCTGGGCTCTGAAGCCAGGTCAGGCGCCTGCGGGTCATCACATCGATGATGCCGGAGTATCCGCTGAGCCCGTTAGTGGCGAGCTGGTTGATGCCAATCCTACTGTCGACGCGGTACAAGATGAGACCGTTGAAGCTTTCGGTAGTGATGAATACCAGGGCGATTCCAGCGCGCTTTTTAACGTGGCCGAACTTCCCTTTCGCGCGCAGCTGCTGGCGCAGTACATGGCTGAAGAACGTCACGTTTATCATATCAGCATGCCTCACCGGCAGGAGCTGTCAGCTCTTGAAATGGACACTGATAATGCGGCCGTTCAGGACCTGATTCTGGCCGCCGAGAATGTCCCTGAAATCAAAAAATACGATATGCCGGCGCTCTGGAAATTTACCAGCGCCAATAAAAAAGTCTTCCCGGAAGGGAAACGGCATGAGCTCGGCAAACGTATCCAGTTTGCAAAGTTGTGGTTCGCCACGAACGCGATCGACCGCGGCATTCTCACCAGGGAATGGGCTGCCGGTAACTGCATTTCTTCGGTTTTGAAAACCGATGCAGGTACGAATGCTGGCGGCGGTAATAAAACCGATCGCAACCCTGACTACACCCATACCCTTGATACGCTCGATGTAGAAATAGCCCTGGCCACAATGCCGATGGATTTCGATATCTACAATTTCCCGGCATCAATTCACCGCCGGGCCAAAGAGATCGTTCAGAAGAAAGAAAGTCCGTTCAAGGAATGGTCGGCAGCGTTGCGCAAGGTCGCAGGCATCCTGGATTATTCCCGCGCCGCCATTTTTGCCCTTATTCGTGGCGCCACCAGCGACATTCATCATTTCCCGGTAAGTCTGCAGACCTATATCAATGCGAACCTGACTGAGCATAAGCATGACGCCCCTTCCCCTGAAACGCTTGCCAAGGCAGGGCATATTTCATCTGCCGCCGTCACTCTGGACGCTGTGAAAAAGGCTATCGATGGAGATGAAGGTGTGCCTGACCTGGAAACTCTCCCAACTGACTTTCAGGTAATTGGCACCGAACTGGTGAAAGAAGCTCAAAAGAAACGTCCTGACGCTAATCAGGTTCTGGCCGCCGAACGTGGCGAATATGTCGAAGGTATCAGTGACCCCACGGATCCGAAGTGGATAACCGAAGACCTGACCAAACCCAGAGCCCCGGAAATTGCAAATCTCGGCGGCGGAATGTTTTCAATTGAAGGCCTTATGACTTCACCGGCTACTAATGCCACCGAAGAAGGAACCACCAGCAATGTGCAGATGGAAGCGGATCAGTCAGTCAAAAACGAAATTGATAGTTCGGTATCAACAGGCGAAGGCGCTGATGAACCTCCTGCGCAAACAACTGCCGTGAACATGAGCGAAATACTGGCTGAACGTTGCCCGGACCTTACAGCCGAAGTGCTGAAAAGCCAGGTTTCTGAGAATGCTCACATTGATGATGAGGAAGAGGCTGAACAAATAGCGCCAGCATGGCCGGAGTATTTCGAGCCGGGTCGATATGAAGGCGTGCCAAATGAGATCTACCACGCCGCTAACGGCATCAGCTCCACGATGGTTAAAGATGCCCGGGTATCCCTGATGTATTTCGAAGCGCGGCACGTATCCAAAACCATCCAGAAGGTACGCTCCCCTGTTCTGGATATGGGAAATCTGGTGCATGCACTGGCGCTGCAGCCTGATCAGCTGGAAAAAGAATTCAGTATCGAGCCGGAAATCCCGGAAGGCGCCTTCACCACGACTGCGACGATCCGCGCATTTATCGACGAGTACAACGCCGGGCTTCCGCCGCTGTTGAGTGCTGACGATATCAAGGCGCAGTTGGAGGCGCACAACGCCACCCTGCCCGCTCCTGTACCTCTGGGCGGCGACAAAGATGCAATTGGCATTGCGTATCTGGAATTACCTGACGAGTTCAAGCGAATCGTTGGTGACGATAAAAACTTTACCGCGTCAGCAATGAAGGCCTGCATCAAGGAATACAACGCTACTCTGCCCGCCCAGGTGAAAACCAGCGGTAGCCGCGATGCCTTACTGGAACAGCTGGCGCTTATTAATCCTGACATGGTTGCTCAGGAAGCACAGAAGGCGCAGCCGCTGAAAGTATCAGGTACTAAGGCGGATCTGATTCAGGCAGTGAAATCGGTAAAACCGGATGCCGTGTTTGCCGACGAGCTGCTGGATGCATGGCGCGAGAACCCGGAAGGAAAAGTGCTGGTTACCCGCCAGCAGCTGGCTACGGCACTGGCCATTCAGAAAGCACTGTTGAATCACCCGACCGCTGGCAAGTTGTTGACGCACCCGAGCCGTGCCGTCGAGGTGAGCTATTTCGGCATTGATGAGGAAACCGGGCTGGAAGTTCGCGTGCGCCCTGACCTTGAGATAGACATGGGCGGCCTGCGCATCGGTGCGGACCTGAAAACCATCAGCATGTGGAACATCAAGCAGGAAGGACTACGCGCGAAACTGCACCGGGAAATCATCGAGCGCGATTACCACCTGAGCGCGGCTATGTACTGCGAAACCGCAGCCCTTGAACAGTTCTTCTGGATATTCGTCAACAAAGACGAGAACTACCACTGGATTGCCATTATCGAGGCATCCGAAGAACTGCTGGAACTGGGCATGCTGGAATATCGCAAAGCAATGCGTGCCATCGCGAACGGTTTCGACACTGGCGAATGGCCGGCGCCGATTACCGAAGACTACACCGAAGAACTTAACGATTTTGATGTGCGCCGTCTCGAAGTGCTGCGCGTACAGGCATAAGGGGGAACAACAATGTCCAATTTAGTCGCAACTACTGAAAACCAGACCCAGAAGATCGACAACGTTTCTATCCTGACGAACGGTGAATTGTTCAACCGCCTGCGCACGCTCTCGGAAGTAATGGCCAATAGTGGAAACTTCGTGCCTGAGCATTATCGTGGGAAACCAGATGCGTGCATGGCTGTAGTGATGCAGGCAGCACGCTGGGGTATGGATCCTTTCGCTGTAGCACAAAAGACTTTCATCGTTGGTAATTCAGGTGTGCTTGGCTATGAGGCACAACTGGTGAATGCGGTAATTAACACCATGGCTCCAACCAAAGACCGGATCCATTTTGAATGGTTTGGTGCATGGGAAAATATCGTTGGCCGCTTCATTAAAAAAACCAGTGGCAAAGGTAACGACTACATCGCGCCGGGCTGGGATTTGCATGATGAAGCTGGCGTGGGCGTCCGCGCCTGGGCAACGCTCAAAGGAGAATCAGAACCTCGCGAGCTTGTGCTTATGCTTTCGCAGGCACAAGTCCGCAACTCTACACTGTGGGCGAGCGACCCCCGCCAGCAACTGGCCTATCTCGCGGTTAAACGATGGGCGCGACTTTACTGCCCGGATGTGATCCTTGGGGTATATACCGCCGATGAAATTGACGAACGCGAAGAAAGAGTTATCAACCCGGCGCAGACAGAAAAAGTCACGCTGGATGAGATTACAAGCTCCGTGGGCGTTTCCTCCAGCGCGCAAAGCTCTGCAGTCAAGGTTGACTCTGTTGCGGACGAACTGCGCGAGCGGATTGATTCAGCAAGTTCTGTTGATCAGGCTAAAGCCATCCGCGTAGATATCGAATCACAGAAAGCGCTGCTGGGTACTGCTCTGTATACCGAACTGAAAAACAAGGCAGTTAAGCGCTATTACCTCGTTGATGCACGAAACAAGATTGAGGCCGCGATTAATTCACTGCCTAACCCTGGCGAACCGGAAGCTTCCGAGCTGTTTGCGAAAGCAGAAGGCACCCTCACCGCCGCCAAACGCCATCTTGGTGATGAGCTGTATGACCAGTTCCGCATCACCCTGGACGACATGAAACCGGAATACGTGGGCTAAGGGAGGCGGGAGGGCTCGCCCTCCCGGTAACGATATGACGAAAATTACTGAACGCGGAATGATTTTTAACGCTGAGATGGTGCGGGCGCTGCTGAGCGGCAGGAAGACGCAGACCCGGCGAATCATCAAGCCGCAGCCAGAGGCAACATTAAGCGGAAGTTTATCCGGTAAGTGGTTAAGCAGACCTCTTAACGGACTGTTGTTGCCGAAAATTGAAGACATCGCAATCCATTGTCCGTTCGGTGTCGTCGGTGATCGCATCTGGGTGCGAGAGACGTTTCAGGGGCCACTGTTCGACTACGACCTAATGGATAGCTATTGCAAAGACCCCACTCCGTTTGAGAAGCACGAATTCTGCGTTTACAAGGCTGATGGAGTGCCAGCGCCAGAGTTTTACGATGCAGATGATGAACTGCATTGCTGCTGGCGACCATCTATCCACATGCCGCGCTGGGCCAGCCGCATTCTTCTGGAAATCACCAACGTGCGGGTTGAACGACTGAAGAGCATCTGTGACGGCGATGCGATACGCGAAGGGTGCAGTACCGCCGACATGAAGAGTGGCGACTGTGTAGCTGATGTGTTCGCGCGCCTGTGGGCGTCAATCTACGGCGACGAATCCTGGAATTCCAATCCGTGGGTTTGGGTTATTGAGTTCAAACGAATTGAGGAGCTGACAGCATGAGTCTTAAACATCAATTACCCGAGCTGGAAGCCAGCATCGACCCTGCGGCATTACGCGCGGCCGCCGACGAATATTCGGATCTGCTACTGACTTTGTGCTTGTGCATGAAGATGGCCGGCCCCACCCGGGCGAACGTGCGCGCCTGCGCCTGCGAGCTTAAAAAACGCCTGACAACCTGGCACAGCCATAAAGAGCTCAATGCAATTCTGTCCAGTTGGGATCCCGTTGGCTATGTTCTCGGCCTCCGCCGTGAAGCGAACGACAACGCGCGCGCAGCTGGCGATCCGGTTGATGTCTTTGTGTGAGGTGTATATGCGACTGATTAACCGAAGCAAACAATCACCACTGGGACGCCAGGCGTGCGATGCGGCACTGGCAAAACACGTTGAGCTTTATGGCGATTATGGCCGGCAGAAAATGAAGCGGACCTATACCGTCGTGGTACAGGGCACAAAAATCACAGTTGAGGTGGTTAACCGACGCTGCAGTTACGTGGCTACTGCTATGAATTGCGCACGTAGACTGCGCGCACTGGCTGGGCAAGTTTCCTGATAATGATACGGCCCCGAAAGGGGCCAATGGAGATAATGATGAGCAATGAACTCGAATTGATGAAAACGCGCGATATCTGCGAACAACTCTGCATTACACCGAGAACACTGGATCGCTATCGCAAGCGTAAAAAGAGCGAAAACCCCTTCCCTGATCCAGACTGTTCATATATGGGCGGCCCAAACAAATGGCTGAAAAGCAAAGTAGTCGCCTGGCAGCAAAAAGAGATGGTTAGAAAGACCAGACGACCAATGTCACATCTAAATTTACCTCGCGATAGCAAAGGTCGTCTTATCCGGCCTGACGCGGCGTGAACTCCAGTACATCGGGCTCGATGATGCTCATCAGTCGGGCCCACCACTTGCCATATGCCTCTCTCATTTCTTCAATATATGTATGCTTGTCATATACAGACCATACACCAGGCAGTTTATGTCCGAGCATTATCTCGGCAATATGCGGCTCGGTGAGCTCAGAAAAGTTTGTGCGCGCTGTTCTGCGCAGATCGTGAATCGTGAAGTGAGGCACTTGCTCGTTATAAGCTTTCAGCATGAACTTCACCAGGTTGCTGCTGATGCTCATATGGAAGCCTTCACTCATCGGCTTATCTTCATACTTAGAGAAAACAAAACGACCAGGTGCAAGATCAATAGCTCGTTTTATCAATGGCAGCATTTCTGGAATTATCGGACGAAGTATCGGTTTTTTACTCTTCCGTCCGGTTTTGTGGTTTTCCCATGGAACGGTCCAAATACCCTCTTCAAAATCGAAATGCGATACTTCAGCTTGCCTCAGTTCGCCGACCCTGCATGCCCATAGTAGTGACAGTTTATAAAGTATCTTATTCCGTTCCATCAAGCGGGAGTCTTCAATAGCTCGCCAGACTATCGCCAGTTCTTTTCGGTCAAGGGTGCGCTCTCCCATCTGCTTCTGGATCCCGAAATCTCGCCCAGACATTTCAGATAGAGGGTTGGTCTCCAGTAGTTGGCGTTTAACCGCCCATGAATAGCACTGCCGGCCGTTGCTAATTACCCGACGGGTGATTTCGGTATAACCCTGCGCCAGTCTGTCCAGAACCGTTAGCCAGTTATGTAGCGTCAGCTGATGTGCCGGGTATTTACCGAGTTTAGGGAAAACGTGAAGTTCGAACGTTCGTAGGATCTGCCCTGCAGTTTCTTTCTGGATACAAACCATTGCGTGCCACTCGCGGAAAAGTTCCTCGAATGTGTACTGACTGTTTATTTTGGCTTTATCGAGGCTTTGCCTGATTCGAGGATTTTCCCCGCGGGCAAGAATCGCAGCCCATTTGGCTACTTCATCGCGCGCGGCCTTTAAACCGAACTCAGGATAACTGCCGATCGTCATCTTGTCCTGCTTCCCCAGAAAGCGGAAACGGTAAAAAAAGGTGACGGCGCCCTTTTTAGAAATGCGCACCCAAAGGCCGTCCCGGTCAGCCTTCTCTTCTACCTTGTCTCGTTCGCGCCCGAGGCACGACTTTAGATAACTATCTGAAATAGGCATGATTTATCCCTGCACGTGTCCATCAGAAATGATGCTTCTGTGTCCATCATAGGATATGGACGCACTGATGGACACAAAAACCATGACTTATGATGTCTTAGGTTGACTGTACATGCAAACAGTATTGTTTTTGAGAAAGCTGGTCTGGCGGGGATCTTGAGGGAGAATTGTCTGAGGTTGGCGGAGGGTGACTTAGTGTCTATTATCGATGTGAGCGATGATCGAAAAGTTACGTATATTCTTCATATTTAGAGTTAATTATGCCTTACGAGTATCATGAGGCCGCTGTACTGTGCCTGACGTTTTTTAATCCGAAAACGCCGCATTCTACACTACATCCGCGAAACCAGGAAATGCTGTTAGATCCAGCATACCCGCAGAAATTGTGGCGTTGTAACAGGAAAGGTAAATAAAGATAAGGGCCAGTGAAATTACTGGCCCATGTCGGAGGAAGGCGTATCAACACGCAGCAGATCCGGCGGCAGTGCGACGTTCAAAATCACCGGCTGCCAGGACTGGCGTGCAGCCAGTCGCGGCGACAGACCGCGCGCCACCAGGAAGCCGCCGACGCCGCCCAGCAGCGCGCCGCAAAGTGACGCAATATCGCTGGCAAACAGCACCTGAAAAATAGACGCCATTACAAACAGCCCCGCCAGCGGCGCCATATACACCAGCATCGCTGAGCCCAGCAGGCTGCTTTCAGCGATCCCCAGCTCCACTTTTTGCCCCGCGGCCAACGGCTGCTCGCAGGGCACGCTAATGGTATGGCTGGTCTGCGGCCCCAGCTTGTTTAGCACCCGGCTACCACAGCCGGCACGGGAGGCGCAGCTGCTGCAGGAGGCTTTAACGTCGCAGTGCACCTGCGCCACGCCGTTATGCCAGGAAACCACGGTGGCCCACTCTTTAATCATTGTACTGCCTTGAATTTAATACTGTCAGAGATACGCTTCGCCGTCTGCGGCGGCAGCTCGCCCACTACGGTTATCTCCGCGTTATCGCGCACCGTCGTGCTGACGGTGCGTCGGCCGGTGCGCAACAGCTGGTCGCTGCTGGCCGCCGTGGCGCGGTTGATATTGATCGAGAAGCTGAACAAGCCGTCGGAATAGAGACGTGATTCTACCGGACCGTCAAAGGTGGGAAGACGGCGCTGGCTGCTGGAAACCTCAGTCACGCCCTGCGGGAGCCACGTCGGCGCCCAGTTGAAGTTGGCTTTGTCGCCTCCTTCAGGCACCGACAGCTGCGGCGGCAAATTCGCTTTTGCCAGCGTCTCCATGCTGGCGCTGACGTTATCGCCAACATTGAAGGAGACAACCCGGAACTGCTCCAGCGTTTCCCCGTCGCGGTCGAGCAAATCGACGCGCAGCGGCAGCTTAGTTTCAGCATCCAGCCAGGCGATAAAGCTGTAGCGCGTGCCGTCGCGAGCCACGACGCGGATCACGTCGCAGAGGCGGTCAGCGATACGGGTACGGCCCACGGAAATAAAATCATACGCCGCGGAGAGGCGTTTGAAATCGCTATATACCAGCGATGGCAGCGAATCGACGATATAGTCGCCGTTCAGGGTGAACGGATCGAGACCGGGTTCAAAATAGCTGATTTCCGTGCCGCGCAGGACCACCTCCCGGCGCGGACCGTCCAGCTGCAGCAACTGCGCCAGCGGTTGGTTGTTCAGTCGCGCGTGACGATAGCGCAGCGACTCAACGCCTTGTTTGCTGATGCTAACAAAAGACAGCTCATAATTGAGAGACTGGCTGGCCAGGTTCATCTGCTGCAACAACGCCCCGGACGATGTATCAGCCGAGGCGTTGACAGAGAACAACAGGCTGCCTGCCATGAGCGACATGGCACACCAAAGTTGCTTCATTACTGCGATTGCGTTCCTAAAGTTTGATAGCCCGGTACCTGGACTGCGGCCTGCTGAGTCTGGGCCTGGCCAAACTGAAGCTGCTCAGCGTGCAGGCGGCGCTGCAGTTCGTAGTCCTGCAGCATGGCGTTAATTCGGCGGCGCTGTTCCTGGACCTGCGCCTGCTGGCCGCTTCCCGCTGACGCGTCAGCCGGCACGCCAAGACTTACCGGGCTTGCTTTACCCATCATGGGCAGCGTATTGAACACCGGCGCTTCTGGCTGCTGAGCGGAATCAGACTGACCATTATAGTGCTGGACGCCGACGATAACCGCAAGCGATACACAGGCGGCAACGCCCATTTGAGTCAGGGAGCTGGCCCACGGACGCACCTTGTTCCAGAACGGCATCTGCCGCCACTGATGCGGTGCGGGCTGAGATTCAGGAATAAGCGGAGCCGTCTGACGAACGGGCTCATTTTCAATGGCGGCCATCACCCGGGCGGAGATATCAAATTGCAGCACCTCAGCGGTATCGCCACGCAGCGTATCGCGGATAAGGTGATAACTCTCCCAGGTTTTTTGCATCTCAGAAGAACGACTCAGCTCGTTGAGCAGTTCGTTATCCAGCGTTTCACCGTCCATTAAAGCCGAAAGTTTTTCTTTCTGCATGCCTGATACCCTTTTCCAGTATTCCGCTATCGTCAACGCCTGATAAGCGGTTGAACTTTATTATCAATAGCTTCTCGCGCCCGGAAGATACGCGAACGCACCGTCCCAACCGGACAATCCATGATAGCGGCTATCTCTTCATAGCTCAGGCCATCCAGCTCCCGTAACGTAATTGCCATGCGTAAATCTTCCGGGAGCGATTCAATGGTACGAAAAACTATTTGTCTCAGTTCTTCTGACAACATTAAGTTCTCAGGGTTCGAAATTTCTTTCAACGCCCCGCCGCTTTCGAAGTTTTCCGCCTCGTTGGCGTCAACATCGCTGGACGGCGGACGGCGCCCCTGAGCAACCAGATAATTCTTCGCCGTGTTGACGGCGATACGGTATAACCAGGTGTAAAAAGCGCTATCTCCCCGGAAAGAGTCCAGCGCACGCCATGCCTTAACGAACGATTCCTGAACAACGTCAGCGATATCGCCCGGCGGTACATAGCGGGAAACCAGGCTCGCGACCTTATGCTGATAGCGCACTACCAGCAAATTAAACGCTTTCTGATCTCCTTTCTGGACCCGTTCAACAAGGACCTGATCCGTTAACTGCTCGCTCATCCGAGGTAATGTCTCCCCAAACCCAATTCCCATGCGTCTTCAAAACACCACCCAAAATCTGCATTATGAGCAAGCTGACTGTTGGAGTGCATGAAAACAATAAAGTTCCGTTACGCTTTTTGTTTTTTGTCTGGCAACGGCGGCAGATCGTTATCAATCATTATATGCCCAGGTTGCTAAACGATAGGTAAGTCAATAAGAAAAAGCGCAGGCCCGTCTGAAGGGTATCGTAACACGCCGTTTATTTCACTATAAAATCCAATGCCATCAACCTTCCCCGCGTCTCATTTTCAGCGCGCAAGACGCCGTTTCCGTTCGCCTTTTGTTTAGCCGTCACAACAGCAGACAAAAAAATTGTACGATTCCTCACGGACCGGTGCTATTGTGAGCTAAATGTGTTTAGTAAATTAAACAAAGACAATGAATACCACTCCTGACTTCTCTTGTGATGTGTTGATTATCGGCAGCGGCGCTGCCGGTCTTTCCCTTGCCCTGCGCCTGGCTGAGCACAGTTCGGTGACCGTGCTAAGTAAAGGGCCGATCAGCGAAGGTTCGACGTTCTACGCCCAGGGTGGGATTGCCGCCGTCTTCGATGAGACGGACAGTATTGAATCCCATGTCGAAGATACCCTCATCGCCGGCGCGGGACTCTGCGATCGTCATGCGGTCACCTTCGTCGCCAGCAACGCCCGATCATGCGTCCAGTGGCTTATCGATCAGGGAGTGCTGTTTGACACCCAGGTCCAGGCCAATGGCGAAGAGAGCTATCATCTCACGCGCGAAGGGGGGCACAGCCATCGGCGCATTCTTCACGCCGCCGACGCCACCGGCAAAGCGGTAGAGACGACGCTGGTCGATAAAGCGCTTGCCCATCCTAATATCCGCATCCTTGAGCGCAGCAATGCCGTCGATTTGATCGTATCGGATAAGATTGGCCTGCCGGGCACCCGCCGGGTGGTCGGGGCATGGTTCTGGAATCGTAATAAAGAGCGGGTGGAAACCTGCAGCGCGAAAGCCGTAGTACTCGCTACCGGCGGGGCCGCGAAGGTTTATCAATATACCACTAACCCCGACGTCTCTTCCGGAGACGGGATTGCGATGGCCTGGCGGGCGGGATGTCGGGTGGCGAATCTGGAGTTTAACCAGTTCCACCCCACCGCGCTATATCACCCCCAGGCGCGTAATTTCCTGCTTACTGAAGCGCTGCGTGGCGAAGGCGCCCACCTTAAACGCCCGGATGGCACCCGCTTTATGCCGGACTTTGACGAGCGCGGCGAGCTGGCCCCGCGCGATATCGTCGCCCGCGCCATCGACCATGAAATGAAGCGCCTGGGCGTGGACTGCATGTTCCTTGATATCAGCCATAAACCCGAGGCGTTTGTTCGCCAGCATTTCCCGATGATTTATGAAAAGCTGCTCGGCCTGGGAATTGATTTAACCAAAGATCCGGTGCCGGTCGTCCCCGCCGCGCATTACACCTGCGGCGGCGTGATGGTGGATGATAATGGCCGCACCGACGTCGATGGTTTATACGCCATCGGCGAAGTCAGCTACACCGGGCTGCACGGCGCGAATCGTATGGCGTCGAACTCGTTGCTGGAGTGCCTGGTCTATGGCTGGTCCGCCGCGGAGGATATTACCCGGCGCCTGCCGCTCGCCCAGAAGGTCGCCACACTGCCAGCATGGGATGAAAGTCAGGTGGAGATCCCGGATGAACTGGTGGTTATCCAGCACAACTGGCACGAACTGCGCCTGCTGATGTGGGATTACGTGGGGATTGTGCGCACCACCCGCAGGCTGGAGCGCGCCCTGCGGCGCATTACCATGCTCCAGCAGGAGCTGGATGAGTATTACGCCCGCTTCCGCGTCTCGAATAATTTGCTGGAACTGCGCAATCTGGTGCAGGTGGCGGAGCTTATCGTACGCTGCGCGATGTTGCGTAAGGAGAGCCGCGGTCTGCATTATACCCTCGACTATCCGCAGCCGCTGCCTGACAGCGGCCCGTCGATACTCTCGCCCCTGGCTCACATAAAGAGATAAAAGTCCTCGGTCAGAGCGGTAAAGCCTTCCGAATATTGCTGCTCTGGCCCGCGGATCGCCAGCCTGTCGCTGAAACACTCCCCTGCCGTCGGGGAGAAAGCCAGCAGCACCCGATGCGGCGGTCGCAGCTCGGTCTCCGCCACGTCAGTACGCAGTCGCAGATGCCAGCCCATCGCCCTTGCCCGTTCGATGAACGCATTACCAATATCCACCGGCAACACCACGCAAAAAAAACCTTCTTCGGTAATATGCTCTGCGGCACAGGTCAGCAGGGAGGCGTGATCGAGCGTAGTGGTGTACCGCGCCTGCTCTCGCTGCGAGGTCGCGCATGGCACGCCTTCGGCAAAAAAGGGCGGATTACTGATTATCAGTTCATAGCGTCGAGTTTGCGACGGCTGCCACTGATGAATATCGGCCTGCCAGACCTCAATCCGCGAAGCCCACGGCGACGCGAGGGCGTTTTCCCGCGCCTGAGCGGCGGCCTCTTCGTCCAGTTCTACCGCCTCGACATGCACATCATCTCCGGTACGCTGCGCGAGCATCAGCGCCAGCAAGCCGCTGCCCGCGCCAATATCCAGCACATGCTTCACTCCGGCAATCGGCGCCCAGGCGCCAAGCAAAATGCCGTCGGTACCCACCTTCATGGCGCAGCGATCGTGAGCGACAAAGAACCGTTTGAAGGTAAAACCATTGCGCGGCAGCGCAAACTTCGACTGAGACATCCTCAATAACCTTGCCGACAAAAACTCCTGAACCTAAGGCTATGCACAATACCGGAGAACAGATAGCCTTACAAACAGATGAACATTACGTCAGTAACGTCTATAATCGGCGGCCCACTCAGAGGTAGAACATGACTGTAACGACTTTTTCCGAACTTGAACTCGACGAAAACCTGCTGGAAGCCCTCCAGGATAAAGGTTTCACTCGCCCGACAGCCATTCAGGCCGCCGCTATTCCGCCTGCGCTCGATGGCCGTGACATTCTCGGTTCAGCGCCGACCGGCACCGGTAAAACGGCGGCGTATCTGCTGCCAGCGTTGCAGCACCTGCTCGATTTCCCGCGTAAGAAATCCGGCCCGCCGCGCATTCTTATCCTGACGCCGACCCGTGAGCTGGCGATGCAGGTAGCCGACCACGCCCGCGAGCTGGCGAAGCATACCCATCTGGACATCGCTACCATTACCGGCGGCGTGGCGTACATGAACCACGCGGAAGTGTTCAGCGAAAACCAGGACATCGTAGTCGCCACCACCGGTCGCCTGCTGCAATATATTAAAGAAGAGAATTTCGACTGCCGCGCCGTCGAGACCCTAATCCTCGATGAAGCCGACCGCATGCTGGATATGGGTTTTGCCCAGGATATCGAAACCATCGCCGGTGAAACTCGCTGGCGCAAGCAGACTATGCTGTTCTCCGCGACGCTGGAAGGCGATGCGATCAAAGACTTTGCTGAGCGTCTGCTGGAGGAGCCGGTTGAAGTTTCCGCCAATCCGTCAACCCGCGAGCGTAAGAAAATCCATCAGTGGTACTACCGCGCCGACGATATCGAACATAAAACCAAACTGCTTGTGAATCTGCTGCAACAGCCGGAAGCCACCCGCGCTATCGTGTTTGTGCGTAAGCGTGAGCGCGTGCATGAGCTGGCTAACTGGCTGCGTGAGGCCGGGATTAACACCTGCTGGCTGGAAGGCGAGATGGTGCAGGTCAAGCGAAACGAAGCTATCAAGCGCCTGACCGACGGCCGCGTCAACGTGCTGATCGCCACCGACGTCGCTGCCCGCGGTATCGATATTCCGGACGTCAGCCACGTCTTTAACTTCGATATGCCGCGTACCGCGGATACCTACCTGCACCGTATCGGTCGTACCGGCCGCGCCGGTAAAAAAGGGACCGCCATTTCTCTGGTCGAGGCTCATGACCACCTGCTGCTGGGTAAGATTGGTCGCTATATTGAAGAGCCGTTGAAAGCCAGAGTTATCGATGAACTGCGCCCGACGACCCGTGCGCCGAGCGAGAAGCTGACGGGTAAGCCATCGAAGAAAGTGCTGGCGAAGCGTGCGCAGAAGAAAAAAGATGAAAAAGAGAAACCGCGGGTGAAGAAGCGCCACCGCGATACGAAAAATATCGGTAAGCGCCGGAAGCCAAGCGCGGCCGGGACGCCATCAGCGTCCAGCGATGAGTAAAAAAAACGCCGGGATATCCCGGCGTTTTCACATCTGGCGTTAGCCTTACAGGCTTTCGGTAAAGGTACGGGCGATAACGTCGCGCTGCTGTTCCGGCGTCAGAGAGTTGAAGCGTACCGCGTAGCCGGAAACACGAATGGTCAGCTGCGGATATTTTTCCGGATGCTCAACCGCGTCCAGCAGGGTTTCGCGACGCAGCACGTTAACGTTCAGGTGCTGACCGCCTTCGACGCGCACTTCCGGTTTCACGTCCACCGGGATTTCACGGTATTCGATTTCACCCAGTTTGCTTACCGCAACCACATCATCTTCCGCAAAACCACCTTTGGCGCACAGGCAGCGCGCTTCGCCTTTTTCGCTATCCAGCAGCCAGAAAGAGTTGAGCAGGTCGTCGTTTGCCGCTTTAGTAATTTGGATACCAGTAATCATTTGATGCCTCCCAGGCAGTGTTTATTCGATTTTGGCCTCTTCGCGGCCAATTGGTAAAACCATTGTTGTATGAGTGTATATATATCAGCCGCACCCTCGGCATTCCTTGATATAAATCAATAAAAACCACTCACCCAACGTGGGTATAGGAGGTTTTTATTGTTTTACATCAAGTTACGCCATTGTGAGCTATAAATAATTTTGTAAATTTTCAATTTTTTTTGCATAAAAGCCGGCATCAGGCCGTGCCGATTTTGTTCTATAGAAAGAAGCCGTTAAGCTATAGCGATGACCCTTTTGCAGGAGAGCAAGATGACCACCCCTTTAACCTGGCATGACGTGCTGGCGGATGAAAAGCAACAACCCTATTTTCTCAATACTCTGAAGACCGTCGCCGAAGAGCGCCAGTCGGGGATCACCATCTATCCACCGCAAAAAGACGTCTTCAATGCGTTTCGCTTTACTGAACTGGGCGATGTCAAAGTCGTCATTCTCGGCCAGGACCCCTATCACGGCCCGGGTCAGGCCCACGGTCTGGCGTTCTCAGTTCGTCCGGGCGTCGCGATCCCGCCTTCGTTGCTGAATATGTATAAAGAGCTGGCGGCCACGATCCCCGGCTTTACCCGCCCCACCCACGGTTATCTCGAAAGCTGGGCACGACAGGGCGTGCTGCTGCTGAATACGGTCCTGACCGTCCGCGCCGGACAGGCGCACTCGCACGCCAGTCTGGGCTGGGAGACCTTTACCGATAAGGTTATCGCTTTAATCAATGAGCATTGCGAGGGAGTAGTTTTTCTGCTGTGGGGCTCTCATGCGCAGAAGAAAGGCGCGATTATCGATCGTCAGCGCCACTGCGTGCTGAAGGCGCCGCATCCATCACCGCTCTCTGCACATCGCGGCTTCTTTGGCTGCAATCATTTCGTACAGACCAACCAGTGGCTGGTTGACCGCGGCGAAACGCCGATCGACTGGATGCCGGTCCTTCCCGCTGAAAGCGAGTGATTGACAGCCATAAAAAAAAAGCCAGCATCAGCTGGCTTTTTTGCATTCAGGCAGGCGAATCACGCCTTGTTCTGACGCCACCATTCCGCCAGCAGGACGCCGGTCGCCACAGAGACGTTCAGGCTTTCGACGTTGCCGGTACCGTCGATGGCAACGCTGAGATCGGCGCTGGAAATCGCCGCATCGGACAGACCATCACGTTCCTGGCCTAACGCCAGCACCATTTTCTTCGGCAGCTCGGCTTTAAACAGCGGGGTACCATTATGGCTGGACGTTGAGACAATCGCGTAGCCCGCTTTGCGGAACTGATCGAGGGTATCGATAAAGCTGTCGCCAGTGATCGGTTCAACATGCTCCGCACCGCCCTCCGCCGTACGGATCGCCGCCCCGGACTCCAGCACGCCAGCATCCTGAACCACCACGCCCTTCACGCCAAAGTGCGCGCAGCTACGCATGATCGCCCCGAGATTATGTGGGTTACCCACATCTTCCAGCGCCAGAACGCAATCTTCTTCCCCGGCCTTCGCGACCCATTGAGCAACAGAAGTGCCGTGGCGTTTTTTGATCAGGAAGCAGACGCCGCCGTGGTGCTCGGTGCCGGAGGCTTTCGCCAGCTCGGCTTCGTCCACCACGTGATAGGCCTTACGGTTGGCCGCCATCCAGCGCAGCGCCTCTTTAAAGCGCGGCGTCACGCTCTGAATAAACCAGGCGCGAACGATAGCTTCCGGACGGCTCTGGAACAGCGCCTGGCAGGCGTTTTCGCCATATACGCGGGTCTCTTCCGCACGCTGACGACGCAGCACTTCCGGATCGATAAAGCTCTTCCCGCTGATCCCGCCGTGATCTTCTTTTACCGGCGTCTCATCGCCAGGAGCGCGGGAAACGGTACGCCACGGAGACGCATCGTCGCGATGAAAATCATCGCGTTTGCGATCGTCACGCTTACGGTCGTCACGTTTGCGATCGTCGCCGCGGCTGTTTCGTTCGTCACGCGCAGGGCGGCTGCGGCCGTCAACACGAGATTTTCCTGGACGACCTCCCCCTTTCCCGGTACGTGGGTTATGGGTGCGTTTGTCAGAATCATCATCACTGCGGACATACATCACTTTGACCTTGCCGCTTTTATTTTTCAGTTCGTCGCTCATCATTTTTCTCCACCTGCGCTGCGCGAAGCGCGCAGATTACCCGATGTGCCATCGCTTCGCCATGATTTCGTTTAAAAGCCGGCCTCTATTGCACTCATCGAACAAAACGCATTGTCCTCAAATAACACTTCATCGATAATATGTAACATCACAGAAACATATCGGCCACGTGCCACGTTGCAACCCATAACCAGAGGTTAGTTATGAATACCGTTTGTGCCAGTTGTCAGGCTCTGAACCGCCTCCCGGACGATCGTAGCGCGGATGGCGCAAAGTGCGGACGCTGCGGTCACGATCTTTTTGACGGCGACGTCATCAACGCGACCGGGGCAACGCTGGATAAACTCTTGAAGGACGATCTGCCGGTCGTTGTCGATTTCTGGGCGCCATGGTGCGGACCATGCCGTAGCTTCGCGCCGATCTTTGAAGACGTCGCGGAAGAGCGTAGCGGGAAGATGCGTTTTGTGAAAGTCAACACCGAAGCGGAACGTGAGCTTAGCGCCCGGTTTCGTATCCGCAGCATCCCGACCATTATGATGTTCAAAAATGGCGAAGTGATCGACATGCTCAATGGCGCAGTGCCAAAAGCGCCATTCGATAGCTGGCTTAACGAAGCCGGCCAACAATAACCCTTCCGGGGCACCGCTTGTGCCCCGTTTTCACCTCTGCGACAATAGCGTTTTTCACTAGCGACTCCCATGACTGATAACGCTGTCCTTCGCCTGCGCGCCGAACGTCTCGCGCGAGCTACCCGCCCTTTCCTTGCGCGCGGCAATCGCATCCGCCGCTGCCAGCGCTGTCTGCTGCCGCTCAAGCAGTGCCTGTGCGCCACGTTAACCTCGGCGCAGGCCGCCAGCCGCTTCTGCCTGGTGATGTTTGATACGGAACCGATGAAGCCCAGCAACACTGGCCGGCTCATCGCCGATATTCTGCCAGATACCGAAGCGTTTCAGTGGTCGCGTACCGAACCGCCGCAGGCGCTGCTCGATCTGGTCGCCCATCCTGATTATCAGCCCATGGTCGTATTTCCGGCCTCCTATGCCGGGCCGGAGCGCCAGGTCCTGAGCGCGCCGCCGTCCGGTAAACCGCCGCTGTTTATCATGCTCGACGGCACCTGGACCGAAGCGCGCAAAATGTTCCGTAAGAGTCCTTATCTCGACGCGCTGCCGATTATCTCCGTCGATCTGTCGCGCATCTCTGCCTACCATCTGCGCGAGGCGCACGCCGACGGACAATATTGTACCGCGGAAGTGGCCATCGCCCTGCTGGATCTGGCGGGCGATGCCCCGGCCGCCGCTGCGCTTGGCGAGCACTTCACCCGCTTCCGGACCCGCTATCTGGCGGGAAAAACCCAGCATAAGGGCAGTATCACAGCGGGCCAGGTGGAAAACGTTTAAAATCATTCGGTCACTGGGATGAAAGGAGACCGGTATGAGCCAACGAGGCCTGGAAGCGCTGCTGCGACCAAAGTCCATCGCCGTTATTGGCGCATCAATGAAGCCGCAGCGCGCTGGCTATCTCATGATGCGCAACCTGTTAGCCGGCGGCTTCAATGGCCCGGTGATGCCGGTCACCCCCGCCTGGAAGGCGGTTCTTGGGGTACTGGCATGGCCTACCATCGAGAGCCTGCCGTTTACCCCGGATCTGGCGGTGCTCTGTACTAACGCCAGGCGTAATCTCGAATTGCTCGAAGCCTTAGGGCAAAAAGGCTGCAAGACCTGCATCATCCTCTCTTCGCAGCCGGAACAGTACCCGGCGCTGCTCGAATGCGCCGCGCGCTATCAGATGCGTCTGCTCGGCCCCAACAGTCTCGGACTGCTGGCCCCATGGCAAGGGCTGAACGCCAGCTTTTCACCGGTGCCGATCCATCGCGGTAAACTGGCCTTTATCTCGCAGTCGGCCGCCGTCTCCAATACTATCCTTGACTGGGCGCAACAGCGCGAGATGGGTTTTTCCTACTTCATCGCCCTGGGTGATAGCCTGGATATTGATGTCGATGACCTGCTGGACTTTCTGGCCCGCGACAGCAAGACCAGCGCCATTTTGCTGTACCTCGAGCATCTCAGCGACGCGCGCCGCTTTGTCTCCGCCGCGCGCAGCGCTTCGCGAAACAAACCTATCCTGGTGATTAAAAGCGGCCGTAGTCCGGCGGCGCAGAAGCTATTGCACGCCAATTCCGGGATGGACCCGGCATGGGATGCGGCCATTCAGCGCGCTGGTCTGCTGCGGGTGCAGGATACCCATGAGCTGTTCTCTGCGGTGGAAACGCTCAGCCACATGCGCCCGCTGCGCGGTGAAAAACTGATGATCGTCAGCAACGGTGCGGCGCCGGCGGCGCTGGCGCTGGATGAGCTTTGGTTGCGAAACGGTAAGCTGGCGACTCTCAGCGAGGAGACGCGCGACGCCCTGCGCCAGGCGTTGCCGGTTGGCGTGGAGATCGCCAACCCGCTGGATCTACGTGATGACGCTAGTAGCGAACACTATCAGCGGGCGGTGAATGTTTTGCTCAACAGTCAGGACTATGACGCGCTGCTGGTGATCCACTCTCCCAGCGCCGCCGCGCCGGGCACCGAGAGTGCCCTGGCCCTGATTGACGCTCTGAAGCATCACCCGCGCGGTAAATATGTCACCGTGCTGACCAACTGGTGCGGCGAATTTTCCTCGCAGGAAGCGCGACGTTTATTCAGCGATGCAGGCCTCCCTACCTACCGTACGCCGGAGGGCACGATCACCGCTTTTATGCATATGGTGGAATACCGTCGCAACCAGAAACAACTGCGCGAGACGCCGGTGCTACCAGACTCCTTAACCGCCAATACCAGCGAGGCGCATGCTCTGCTGCAGCAAGCGATAGAAGACGGCGCCACCACGCTGGATACTCACGAGGTCAGCCCGGTGCTTCGGGCCTATGGCATCCACACGCTGCCAACCTGGATTGCCGCTGACAGCGCGGAAGCGGTGCATATCGCTGAGCAGATAGGCTATCCGGTTGCGCTGAAGCTGCGTTCTCCGGATATCCCGCACAAATCGGAAGTACAGGGGGTCATGCTCTATTTGCGTACCGCCGCCGAGGTGCAGCAGGCTGCAGATGCGATGATCGATCGCGTCAAACTGGCCTGGCCCCAGGCGCGCATCCATGGATTGCTGGTGCAAAGCATGGCCAATCGCGCTGGCGCCCAGGAGCTAAGAGTAGTGGTTGAGCACGATCCCGTCTTCGGCCCGTTGATTATGCTGGGCGAGGGCGGCGTGGAGTGGCGGGCCGAGGACCAGGCCGCCGTGGCGCTGCCGCCGCTGAATATGAACCTGGCGCGTTATCTGGTGATCCAGGCGATCAAAAATAAGAAGATCCGCGGCCGCAGCGCCTTGCGCCCGCTGGATATCGCTGGCTTAAGCCAGCTGCTGGTTCAGGTCTCGAACCTGATCGTCGACTGCCCGGAGATCCAGCGCCTGGATATTCATCCCCTGCTCGCCTCCGGCAACGAGTTTACGGCGCTTGACGTTACCCTGGGGCTTGCTCCCTTCAGCGGCGACAGTGAAAGCCGTCTCGCTATTCGTCCCTATCCGCACCAACTGGAGGAGTGGGTGGTGATGAAAAATGGCGATCGCTGTCTGTTCCGGCCGATCCTCCCGGAAGATGAGCCACAGTTGCTCGCATTTATCGCCCAGGTCACCAAAGAAGATCTCTATTATCGCTATTTTAGTGAGATCAACGAATTTACCCATGACGACTTAGCCAATATGACCCAGATCGACTACGATCGAGAAATGGCGTTCGTTGCAGTCAGGACCAGCGCAGAGAAGAGCGAGATCCTCGGCGTGACGCGGGCGATCTCCGATCCCGATAATATTGACGCCGAGTTTGCCGTTCTGGTCCGTTCAGATTTAAAAGGGTTAGGCCTGGGGCGAAGGTTGCTGGAAAAGCTGATCGCCTATACGCAAAGCCATGGCCTGCAGCGCCTTAATGGTATTACGATGCCAAATAACCGAGGCATGATAGGCCTCGCCAGAAAGCTGGGATTCACCGTCGATATTCAGCTGGAAGATGGGATTGTCAGCCTGTCGCTGCCCCTGAATCAGGGATAATCGCGCGACGCTGACCGCAATTGTTGACCACATTAGCGGGTAGTAATGGTATTATTGCCCGCTTACGTCGTCTGCATGGTACAGAAGACCCTTCAATAAACAGAGAAGAAACGCACTGTGATGTTGTCAAAATTTAAGCGTAATAAACATCAACAACACCTTGCCCAACTCCCTAAGCTTTCTCAGTCAGTTGATGATGTAGAGTTCTTTTACGCCCCTGCGGAATTCAGGGAAGCGTTACTGACCCGGATTGCCCACGCCACTCAGCGTATATGCATTATTGCGCTCTATCTGGAGCAAGATGATGGCGGAAAAGGAATTTTACAGGCCCTTTATGACGCCAAACGCCAGCGTCCGGAACTGGATGTCCGCGTTCTGGTGGACTGGCACCGCGCTCAGCGTGGCCGTATCGGCGCCGCCGCCTCTAATACCAATGCCGACTGGTATTGTCGGATGGCCAATGAAAATCCAGGGGTAGATATCCCCGTTTACGGCGTGCCGATTAACACCCGGGAGGCGCTCGGCGTTCTCCATTTCAAAGGCTTTATTATTGATGACTGCGTCCTCTACAGCGGCGCCAGCCTGAATGATGTTTATCTGCATCAGCATGATAAGTATCGCTATGATCGCTATCAGTGCATCCGTAACGGCAAAATGGCGGACATCATGTTCGACTGGGTCGACAACAATCTGGTTCAGGGGCGCGGCGTTAACCGTCTCGACAGACCGGATCGGCCAAGAAGCCCGGAAATCAAAAACGACATTCGCCAGTACCGTCAGGAGCTCCGCGACCGCAGCTACCATTTTGTCGGCACCGCTGGTGACGAAGAACTCTCCGTCACCCCGCTGGTAGGCCTGGGTAAATCGAGCCTGCTGAATAAAACCATCTTTCACCTGATGCCCTGTGCCGAACACAAGCTGACGATCTGCACCCCCTACTTCAACCTCCCTGCCGTACTGGTAAGAAATATCATCCAGCTGCTGCGCGACGGAAAACAGGTGGAGATTATTGTCGGCGATAAAACGGCTAACGATTTCTACATTCCTGAAGATCAGCCGTTTAAAATCATCGGCGCCCTTCCCTATCTGTATGAGATCAACCTGCGGCGTTTCCTCAGCCGGCTGCAGTATTATGTCAATACCGATCAGCTGATCGTCCGCCTGTGGAAGGATGACGATAACAGCTACCACCTGAAAGGCATGTGGGTTGACGATGAGTGGATGCTGCTCACTGGCAACAACCTGAACCCGCGCGCCTGGCGGCTCGATCTGGAAAACGCCATTCTGATCCACGATCCAAAGCGGCAGCTGGGGGCCATGCGGGAGAAAGAGCTGAAGCTCATCCGCACCCACACCACGGTAGTGAAACATTATCGGGATCTGCAAAGTATCGCCGACTATCCGGTGAAAGTGCGAAAACTGATCCGCCGCCTGCGGCGGATCCGCATTGACCGGCTGATCAGCCGTATTCTCTGACTATCAGCCCCGCCTCGACGGGGCTTTTTTCTGGAAGTGCTATGCGTACGATATTAGTGATTGCTTCGCTGCTGTTAACCGGCTGCAGCCACATGGCAAATGATGCATGGTCCGGTCAGGACAAAGCCCAGCATTTTCTGGCCTCAGCGATGCTCTCTGCCGCTGGCAATGAATATGCGCAACATCAGGGTTACAGCCGGGACCGCAGCGCCGCTATCGGCCTGATGTTTTCCGTCAGCCTTGGCGCCTCAAAAGAGCTTTGGGACAGCCGCCCGGCTGGGAGCGGCTGGAGCTGGAAGGATTTTGCCTGGGATGTCGCCGGCGCGACCACCGGCTACGCTGTATGGCAGTTGGCTCATCAGTAAGCGTTACAGACGCAACCCCTTCCCTTTGCGATGCAACATCAGGGAGACAAGGAAGGCAATGGCGGCCATCACCGTCACATACCAGTAGAACGCGTGCTCTATCCCTGCCGACTTAAGCGACAGCGCGACGTACTCCGCAGAGCCGCCGAACAATGCGTTCGCGACGGCATAGGACAACCCGACCCCAAGCGCGCGAACCTGAGCCGGGAACATCTCTGCTTTCAGGATGCCGCTGATCGAGGTATAGAAACTGACAATCAGTAAGGCGCAGATCACCAGGCCGAAGGCGGCATAGGGTGAGCTCACTTTTTGCAAGGCGCTGAGAATAGGCACGGTAAATAACGTCGCCAGCACGCCAAAGCACAGCATGGAGGTCCGGCGGCCAACTTTATCCGAGAAGGCGCCGAATAGCGGCTGAACCAGCATATAAACGAACAGCGCCGCGGTCATGATCACGCTGGCGGTGCTGGCCGTCATGCCCGCCGTGTTGACCAGATACTTTTGCATATAGGTGGTGAAGGTGTAGAAGGTCAGCGATCCGGCGGCGGTAAAGCCTAACACCATCGCAAAGGCCCGGCGATTGCGCCACAACCCTTTAAATGAGCCAGCCTCTTTCAGCGCCCGGGTCTCCTGCTTCGAGGTTTCGTCCAGCTGGCGACGCAGCCACAGCGCGACGATAGCCAGTACCGCCCCGAGGGCAAAAGGAATACGCCATCCCCAGGCATGGAGATCTTCATCGCTAAGCACCTGCTGGAGCGCTACAACCACTAACACAGCCAGCAGTTGACCACCAATCAGCGTAACGTACTGGAAGGAGGCATAGAAGCCTTTCTTACCCTCCACCGCGACTTCACTCATATAGGTCGCACTGGTGCCGTATTCTCCGCCAACAGACAGCCCCTGGAACAGACGCGCCAGCAGCAGCAGCGCCGGGGCCCAGGTGCCGATCACCGCATAACCCGGCAGACAGGCAATCACCAGTGAGCCAAAGCACATCATGCAGACCGAGATAAGCATGGACGTTTTACGTCCCCGGCGGTCCGCGATCCGACCAAACAGCCATCCACCGATAGGACGCATCAGAAATCCGGCGGCAAATACGCCTGCCGTTTGCAGCAGTTGGGTGGTGGTATTTCCGGATGGAAAGAAGATGTGCGCGAAATAGAGCGAGCAGAATGAGTAAACGTAAAAATCAAACCATTCAACCAGATTCCCCGAGGAAGCGCCAACAATTGCCCAAATACGACGACGGGTATCGGCCAGTTCCGGCGCGCCCCGTTCGGTAATGCTACTTTCTGTCATTGTTATATTGCTCCAGCAAAGACTGCAATCTGTCTTGTCGGGCGTACCACGTCACGCAGACAAATTAATTAGTAAACTAAATGTTATATAATTGTTATATTTTTATATGTGATTGGATTCACATTTTTTTTCGCAAGCACGGTTTTCGCGATCATCGCCAGCGCAGGGGCAGGGAAAAAGTGGATTATGGCGAAGGGATTGCCATGACGGGGTTTTATTTTGCGTTGAAAGGAGATAATGGAGCGGGCATGGCGTAATTTTCGCCGGAGGCGGTGCTGCGCACTTTGTCCGGGGTACGGTTTTGTAGCCCCGGTAAGCGCAGCGCCACCGGGGAGGCATGCCGGCACGCTGGCCGGACGACAGAAACGCAAAAAGCCCATCCGACAGGATG
>OKPU01000208.1_pt1 | contig 26475 bp, 18 predicted proteins | sample 1614641 | NCBI WGS metagenome assembly OKPU01 (sample SAMN04436957, study PRJEB24849) | human gut metagenome | biome: human gut; feature: NICU; material: stool | host: Homo sapiens | place: USA: Saint Louis, MO | collected 2009-12-23
CGAAGTTGCCTTTCGACAGGGCGTGCTCCTGCGGCAGGAACACCTGACCGCTGGTGGCATCGCGGCCGCCTTCCAGCGTCGCCAGCATCACCCGCGCGAAGTTAATAAAGCTCATGCCGGTACAGCGGTAGCCCCACTTACCGCCGACCGCGGTTTCGATACAGCCGATAGCCGCGTAATCGTAGGCGTCCTGCGGCTCAATGCCCAGCTTAATGAATTCCGGGATGACGATTTCATCGTTGTTAAACGCCGGCATGCCGAAACCGCAGCGGATCACCTGGACGCAGGCGTCGAGGAAGTCGTTGCTCATCCCGGCGTGGTAGCGCACGCTGAGGTTCGGCTGGGTAGAACGCAGGCGACCGCAGGATTCCAGGATCGCATACGACAGCGGGTTGACCGCGTCCTGCGGCTTACCATCCACCAGATTCTGGCCGCCGATGGTGACGTTCTGGTATAGCGGGCTGCCGGCAGAGGCTTTGGAGTGCGAGCCGGAACGGATCTTATTGACCTCCAGCAGCTTCAGCCAGCAGCTGTGCAGCAGCTCAATGGCCTGTTCGCGATCCAGCGACTGTTGCAACTCAACGTCGCGGCGGTAGTACGGGTAGAGGTACTGGTCCATACGGCCGAAGGATACCGAATGGCCATTGGATTCAATCTGCAGGATAAGCTGAATGAAGTAGCACAGCTGCAGCGCCTGCCAGAAGGTTTTCGGCGGCTCATGGGCGATGACGTCGCAGTTTTCGGCAATCGTCAGCAGTTCGTGGCGGCGTGATTCGCGGGATTCTGCTGTCGCCATCTCGCGCGCCAGCGCGGCGAAGCGTTTGCTGTGATCGCTGACCGCTTCCAGCACGATATCAATCGCTTTCAGGAACTGCTCGCCGTGCAGGTCTTCCAGTACCGTCAAATTGATACGCGAGCGGCGTTCGGCGACTTTCGCACGCATCCCGTCGAGGCCTTTCTCCAGCAGCAAGGGGTAGTTGACCGCGAGGTGAGCATCCCCGGAGGTCATATTGCCTTCCGCCTTAATAATACCGGTGGCGAGCAGCGCCTTTTGCTCATCGGTGAACATACCGTAGCAGCGGTCTTGTACGGTCTGGCCGCGCCACCATGGGCACACTTCATGCAATACGCGTTTATTCTCCTCGCTGACCGAGAAGCCGGCGCCGGGGCGGTCGGCGAGATCGTCGATCTCTTTCTCAATCCAGCTGACGGTGTATTCCGGGAAAATAGGCGCGGCGCGCACTTCGCTGGCCTGGTTACCGACGATCAGCTCATCGTGCTTGATCCAGATGGTGCGCTCCGCCAGGTGGTGAGCCAGCGCCAGCGCGCGGCGCACCGGGATCGGTTTATCGAGATGCCGCTGATACATCTCCGTATAGTGGCGGGCGCGCTCGGTACAGACCGGCGGCTTGACGATATGCACCAGCGCCATTTTATGGGCCTGGATACGGGCGCTGAGGGTGTTGAGCTTCAGGGTTGTCATAGGGTTATCCTCGTAATATCGCCGTTAGCCCCTTGCTTTGCGCATAATCCTGCGCGAAGGCGAGCAGCTCAGGAGCATCCAGCGGTTTGTCCGGTGCGGTGTAGGGCTGACTGAGTAACTGGTATTTGTTCATTCCCAGCGTGTGGTACGGCAGGAAATGGATCTCGCTGACCTGCAGGCGGTCGGCGGCAAAATCGGTGATCGCGGCAATGTCGGCTTCGCTGGCGTTGAATCCCTGGATCAACGGCACGCGAATAATCATTTTTTTCCCCGCCTGCGCCAGACGCTGCAGGTTATCCAGCACCCGGCGGGCGCTGCCGTCGGTCCACTGCTGAAAAACGGCCTCGTCAACGTGCTTCAGATCGGCGAGAAACAGGTCGACAAAGGGTAAAGACGGTTCAATGTATTTCCACGGCACGTGCAGGCAGGTTTCCACGGCGGTGTGAATGCCTGCCTGATGGCTGGCTTCGAAAAGCGCCTGCGCCAGCGTTGGGTTCATAAAGGGTTCGCCGCCGGAAAGAGTGATGCCGCCGCCGCTGCGATCGTAGAACGGTTTATCACGCAGCACCGTCGCCATGATCTCCTCGACGCTTTTCTCCTCGCCGCACACCGTGAGCGCGGTGGTGGGGCAGCAGTCGCGCAGCGCGGCGATATGGCTGTCGTTAACGTTTTGCCGATCAATGATCAGGCCATCGAGGGTACGGGTGATAACCGCCGGCGCCGCCTGCTGGCACAGCTCGCAGCCGGCCAGGCACAGCCGCGAGTCATACAGCAGATCTTCGCTACGGGCGCGGCTCTCCGGGTTCTGGCACCAGCGGCAGCCCAGCGAGCAGCCTTTCAGGAAGACGACGGTGCGGATCCCTGGGCCGTCATGGGTGGAATAGCGCTGGATGTTGAAGATCATGGCTTATCCTCTTGTTTGCGTATGAATATAAAAACACTTTCGAATGAAAGTTATGTTGACGCAAATCAACAAGCGGGATGGGGATAAGTCAGAGAGGAGAAAATAACGAGAGCGGTCACAAAACCACCGGCGACTCTCGTCGCCGGTGTGAGGGTCAGTGCGAGCCGCATACCTCGCACTGCGGGTGACGCATCAGCCTCATTTCGCGAAACTGGCAGGTCATGGCATCGTAGATGACGATTTTTCCGCTGGCAGGGGTGCCGTAGCCGCTCAGCAGCTTAATCGCCTCCATCGCCTGCAGCGAACCGATGATGCCCACCAGCGGGGCCATTACCCCGGCTTCGACGCAGGTGAGGGCATTTTCGCCGAACAGACGGCTCAGGCAGCGGTAGCAGGGTTCACCATCCTGATAGGTAAAGACGCTGATTTGCCCCTCCATACGGATCGCCGCTCCGGAGACCAGCGGGGTTTTGTGCTGAAAGCAGCCGACGTTAAGCTGGTTGCGAATGGCGACGTTGTCGGTGCAGTCGAGCACCAGATCGTGATCGGCAATCTGCGCCGCCAGCGCGGTCTCATCCAGCAAGGCATTGAGCGGGACCAGACGAACGTGCGGGTTAATGCGCGCCAGCGCCTCGCGGGCGGAATCCACCTTCGGCTGGCCGAGGGTGGCGTCGCTGTGCAGCGTCTGGCGCTGCAGGTTGGAGAGCGAGACAGTGTCGAAATCGAGCAGGGTGAGCTGCCCGACCCCGGCGGCGGCCAGATACTGCGCGGCGGCGCAGCCGAGCCCGCCGAGGCCGACCACCAGCACGCGAGCGGCTTTTAACCGCTCCTGGCCGTCAAAATCAAAACCGCGCAAGACGATCTGCCGGTTATAGCGCAGCATCTCTTCATCGCTCAGCTCAACGGTCATTACAGCCCCCCAAACAGGTGACTGAAGGGTTCGACCTCGACCCATTCGCCTGCTTCAACATGGCCGCGCTCACGCTCCAGCACGATAAAGCAGTTGCCGAGGCTGAAGGAGCTGAAAATGTGCGAGCCCTGATGGCCGGTGGTGTTCACCACCAGTTCGCCGTCCGGGTTGCGCTGCAGAATACCGCGCTGAAAATCGAGGCGGCCAGGCGACTTTTTCAGGCGCGTGGCGGCGCGGACCCGCAGGCGGGGCGCCTGAAGCGGGCCGTGCTTGCCCGAGAGTTTCGCCAGCAGGGGTTGCACCAGCTGACAGAAGGTGACGGTGGCGGACACCGGGTTACCCGGCAGGCCGCAGAACCAGCTGCTGCTGAGCTTGCCGAAGGCGAAGGGTTTCCCCGGCTTAATCGCCAGCTTCCAGAAGCCGATCTCCCCCAGCTCTTCGAGGATAGTTTTGGTGTAATCGGCTTCACCCACTGAGACGCCGCCAGAGCTAATGACCACATCGGCCTGCTGGTCGGCGTCGATAAAAGCGTCACGCAGCTTCGCCGGGTCGTCAGGAATAATGCCGAGGTTAATGACCTCGTAGCCCAACTGCTGCAGCATCAGGTGCACTGCCAGGCGGTTGGTATCGTAAATCTGGCCGTCGCCGAGCGGTTGACCCGGCAGCTGCAGCTCATCGCCGGTTGAGAAGACCGCGACGCGTACCTTGCGCACCACCTCGACCTCGGCAATGCCGAGCGAGGCCAGCACAGGCAGCTCGGCCACCGTCAGGGGTGTCCCCGCCGGGAAGACCACCGCGCCGTGGGCAATATCTTCTCCGCGGCGGCGAATATGCTGCCCGGCTTTTACCGGCGCGATAAAGCGCACGCCGGCCTCGGTCTGTTCAGTCTCTTCCTGCATCACCACCGCATCGCAGCCTTCCGGCACCGGCGCGCCGGTCATGATGCGGATACAGGTGCCCGACGGCCAGGCGTCGTTGAACGGCTGGCCGGCGAAGGCCTTACCGGCGACCGGCAGCGCCGCGCCGTCGCGAAGGTCGTTCAGCCGGACGGCATAGCCATCCATCGCCGCGTTATCAAAGCCGGGCACATCCAGCGGGGAGACGATGTCATGGGCGGTCACACGCGAGAAGGCCTGCAACAGCGGTACAGTTTCCGTCGCGTTCAGCGGCGTAATACGATCGAGCATCTGGGCGAGGGCTGTGTCGAGCGGCATCAGTCCGGCGGTAAAATCCATGGGTCACTCCTGCGGGCAAAACAGCGAAAACGCCTATTATGGCAGAAAAGCGGCGCGGGCTGTATGCCACCTGGGTACGAGGCTTTACATCGCCCGCCGCTCTTTCTATATTCAAAAATTGTATAAGACATTCAGCAATATAATGATATCAATACCCTTATTCATGACGTGACCGGCGCCGCGCCGCGGTACGACAGGGCAGGGGCGATCCACTTCATCGTTAAGGACTGGCGAAATGGGCAAGGCGGTTATAGCAATTCACGGCGGCGCAGGGGCGATTTCTCGCGCGCAAATGACGCCGGAGCGGGAGCGAGAGTATGTGGCGGCGCTGTCGACTATCGTCGAAAGCGGGCAGAAAATGTTGGCCGCGGGCGCCAGCGCGCTGGATGCCGTGACCGAGGCCGTTCGGCTGCTGGAGGAGTGTCCGTTGTTCAACGCCGGAATGGGCGCGGTATTTACCCGCGATCAAACCCACGAGCTGGACGCCTGCGTAATGGACGGCTACAGCCTGCAGGCGGGCGCGGTAGCCGGGGTCAAACATTTGCGTAATCCGGTGCTGGCGGCGCGTCTGGTGCTGGAGAAGAGTCCGCACGTATTACTGATCGGCGAGGGGGCGGAAAATTTTGCCATCTCCCACGGGATGGCGCGCGTGGATAACGATCTCTTTTCCACTCCTGAAAGGCTGCTGCAGCTGCAGGAGGCGAAAGCGGGCGGGGAGATTATCCTCGACCACCACGCCGCTCCCCTCGACGAACGCCAGAAAATGGGCACCGTCGGCGCGGTGGCGCTCGATCTGGCCGGCAATCTGGCGGCGGCGACCTCCACCGGCGGCATGACCAACAAACTGCCCGGACGCGTCGGCGACAGCCCGCTGCCGGGCGCGGGGTGTTATGCCAATAATGCCAGCGTGGCGGTCTCCTGTACCGGCACCGGCGAAGTCTTTATGCGCACCCTGGCGGCCTACGATATCGCCGCCCTGATGGAGTATGGGCAGCTCAGTCTCTATTCCGCCTGCGAGCGGGTGGTGAGGGAGAAACTGCCGGCTCTCGGCGGCAGCGGCGGGCTGATAGCCGTCGATCGCGAAGGCAACGTCGTTTTACCGTTTAACAGTGAAGGCATGTACCGCGCCTGGTGCTATGCCGGCGATACGCCGACCATTGGCATTTATCGCGAATAGAACAAGGGAGAGGGCGAGTGTCGCAAACTCACGAAACCGATACCTGCGAAGTGCTGGTGGTGCGCAACCTGAACGTGGCGTTCCGCCAGCAGGATGCGCCGGAGGTGCAGGCCGTGCGTCAGCTTTCCTTCAGCCTGCGCCGCGGCGAGACGCTGGCGATAGTGGGTGAGTCCGGTTCGGGAAAATCGGTGACCGCGCTGGCGCTGATGCGTCTGCTAGACGCGGCCAGCAGCGAGGTGAACAGCGAGGGGCTGTGGTTGCGGCGGCGTAACCGGCAGGTGATCGCGCTCAATGAGCAAACGGACGCTGAGATGCGCCGGGTGCGCGGCGCGGATCTGGCCATGATTTTTCAGGAGCCGATGACCTCGCTGAATCCGGTTTTTACCATCGGCGAGCAGATTGCCGAATCCCTGCGCCTGCACCAGGGGCTGGGGCGCGAAGAGGCGCTGCGCGCGGCGAAAAAGATGCTCGATCAGGTGCGTATTCCCCAGGCGGAAGAGATGCTCTCGCGCTATCCGCACCAGCTCTCCGGCGGCATGCGCCAGAGGGTGATGATCGCCATGGCGCTCTCCTGTCGGCCGGCGGTGTTGATAGCCGATGAGCCAACCACGGCGCTGGATGTCACCATCCAGGCGCAAATTCTGCAACTCATTGCCGTCCTGCAAAAGGAGATGGCGATGGGGGTGATCTTTATCACCCACGATATGGGCGTCGTGGCCGATATCGCCGATCGGGTGCTGGTGATGTATCGCGGTGAGGCGGTAGAGACCGGCAGCGTTGAGGAGATCTTTCGTTCGCCGCAGCACCCGTATACGCAGTCGCTGCTGGCGGCGGTCCCGCGGCTGGGGGAGATGCGTGGCCAGGATCTGCCGCGCCGTTTTCCGCTGCCGGGCCAGCCGCTGGCGGAGAGCGAAACGCCCGATACGGTAGTCGCCGGCGAGCCGATCCTGCAGGTGCGTGACCTGGTGGCCCGTTTTCCGGTGCGCGGCGGGCTGCTCAATCGCGTGACGCGCGAAGTGCATGCGGTGGAGAAGGTCAGTTTTGATCTCTGGCCGGGAGAGACCCTGTCGCTGGTGGGCGAGTCCGGCTGCGGCAAGTCGACCACCGGCCGGGCGCTGCTGAGGCTGGTAGAGACCCAGGGAGGCACCATTACCTTCGACGGTCAGCGGATCGATACCCTCGCCGGCGGCAAGCTGCAGGCTCTGCGGCGCAATATTCAGTTTATTTTTCAGGATCCTTACGCCTCGCTTGATCCGCGTCAGACGGTCGGCGATTCGATTATGGAGCCGCTGCGGGTGCATGGCCTGCTGCGTGGGGAAGCAGCGCGTGAGCGGGTCGCCTGGCTGCTGAAGCGCGTGGGGTTGCAGCCGGAGCATGCCTGGCGCTATCCCCATGCCTTTTCCGGCGGCCAGCGGCAGCGGATCTGCATTGCCCGCGCGCTGGCGCTGAATCCGAAGGTGGTGATAGCCGACGAGTCGGTGTCGGCCCTGGATGTCTCCATTCGGGCGCAGATTATCAACCTGATGCTCGACCTGCAGCGCGAGATGGGCATCGCGTTTCTGTTTATTTCCCATGATATGGCGGTGGTGGAGCGCATCAGCCACCGCGTGGCGGTGATGTATCGCGGTCGCATTGTCGAAATAGGCCCGCGCCGCGCGGTGTTTGAAAACCCGCAGCACCCCTATACCCGTAAGCTCATGGCCGCCGTACCGGTGGCCGACCCGGGCCACCGTCATCCGCAGCGGGTTCTGCTGTCTGATGACGTCCCGGGCAATATTTATAAGCGGGGCGAGGAGATCGCCAGCGTGCCGTTGCAGCAGGTCGGGCCGGGCCACTTCGTCGCCCGCGAATCCGCCGATGTGCTGGGCAGAACATAACAACACATAACGCATCTTTTCAGGAGAACACGATGACACAACCTGTTTCACGCAAATGGTGGCTGGCGCTGAGTATCGCGGCAGCCCTGGCGAGCGCTCCCGCCTTTGCCGCCAAAGATGTGGTGGTGGCGGTCGGGTCTAACTTCACGACCCTCGACCCCTATGATGCCAACGATACCCTGTCGCAGGCGGTGGCGAAGTCCTTTTATCAAGGCCTGTTCGGCCTTGATAAAGAGATGAAGCTGCAAAACGTTCTTGCTGAGAGCTATACCGTGTCACCGGACGGCCTGGTGTACACCATTAAGCTGCACAGCGGGGTGAAATTCCAGGATGGCACTGACTTTAACGCCGAGGCGGTAAAGGCTAACCTCGATCGCGCGAGTAACCCGGATAACCATCTCAAGCGCTATAACCTGTATAAAAATATCGCCAGTACCGAGGCGGTCGATCCGACTACGGTCAAAATTACCCTGAAGCAGCCCTTCTCGGCGTTTATTAACATTCTCGCCCATCCGGCGACAGCGATGATTTCGCCGGCGGCGCTGAAAAAATATGGTAAGGATATCGGCTTCCACCCGGTGGGCACCGGGCCGTATAAGCTCGACACCTGGAACCAGACGGATTTTGTGAAGGTCAGCAAGTTCGATGGGTACTGGCAGCCGGGGCTGCCAAAGCTGGATTCTATCACCTGGCGTCCGGTGGTGGATAACAATACCCGGGCGGCGATGCTGCAGACCGGCGAGGCGCAGTTCGCCTTCCCGATCCCTTACGAACAGGCGCCGCTGCTGGCGAAAAACAGCAAACTGGAGCTGGTGGCCAGCCCGTCGATCATGCAGCGCTACATCAGCATGAACGTGACGCAGAAGCCGTTCGATAATCCGAAGGTACGGGAAGCCATCAACTATGCGATTAACCGTCAGGCGCTGGTGAAGGTAGCGTTCGCCGGCTACGCCACCCCGGCGACCGGAGTGGTGCCGCCGTCGATCGCCTATGCCCAGACCTACACCGCCTGGCCATACGATCCGGCGAAAGCGCGCCAGCTGCTGAAAGAGGCGGGCTACCCTAACGGTTTCAGCACCACGCTGTGGTCATCACATAATCACAGCACCGCGCAGAAAGTACTGCAGTTCACCCAGCAGCAGCTGGCGCAGGTGGGGATTAAGGCGCAGGTGACGGCGATGGACGCTGGTCAGCGGGCGGCGGAAGTGGAAGGTAAAGGGCAGAAAGAGAGCGGGGTACGGATGTTCTATACCGGCTGGTCCGCCTCCACCGGTGAAGCCGACTGGGCGCTGTCGCCGCTGTTCGCCTCGCAAAACTGGCCGCCGACGCTGTTTAATACCGCGTTTTACAGCAACCCGCAGGTGGATAACGCGCTGAGCGAGGCGCTGAAAACCACCGATCCGCAACAGAAAACCAAACTCTATAAAGAGGCGCAGGATATTATCTGGAAAGAGTCGCCGTGGGTGCCGCTGGTGGTCGAGAAACTGGTCTCCGCCCACAGCAAGAACCTCACCGGTTTCTATATCCAGCCGGATACCGGCTTTAGCTTCGAACAGGCGGACCTGACGCCGTGATCATGTTCATCTTCATGCGTCCTCTCTCCCGGAATGGGAGGGAGCGATGCTGAATTATGTGATTAAGCGCCTGCTGGGCCTGATCCCTACTCTGCTTATCGTCGCGGTGCTGGTGTTTCTGTTCGTCCATATGCTGCCCGGTGACCCGGCGCGGCTGATTGCCGGACCTGAGGCCGATGCCCAGGTGGTGGCGATGGTGCGCCAGCAGCTGGGGCTTGACCAGCCGCTGCATGTCCAGTTCTGGCACTATATCACCAACGTGCTGCGCGGCGATTTTGGCATTTCCATGGCCTCGCGGCGTCCCGTTGCCAGTGAGATTGCCAGTCGCTTTATGCCCACGCTGTGGCTGACGCTGGCCAGCATGAGCTGGGCGGTACTGTTCGGGATGGCGGCGGGGATTGCGGCCGCGGTGTGGCGCAATCGCTGGCCCGACCGTCTGGGAATGGCGCTGGCGGTGAGCGGTATTTCGTTTCCGGCTTTTGCCCTTGGTATGCTGCTGATGCAGGTGTTTTCGGTTGAGCTGGGCTGGCTGCCGACGGTGGGGGCCGACAGCTGGCGGCACTATATTTTGCCGTCGTTGACCCTTGGCGCGGCGGTGGCGGCGGTCATGGCGCGCTTTACCCGCGCGTCATTCGTCGATGTGCTGCATGAAGACTATATGCGCACCGCCCGGGCGAAGGGGGTGAGCGAAACGCGGGTGGTGCTCAAGCATGGTCTGCGCAATGCGATGATCCCGGTGGTGACCATGATGGGGCTGCAGTTCGGCTTTCTGCTCGGCGGGTCGATCGTTGTGGAGAAGGTGTTTAACTGGCCGGGGCTTGGGCGCTTGCTGGTCGATTCGGTGGAGATGCGCGATTACCCGGTGATTCAGGCGGAAGTGCTGCTCTTTTCGCTGGAGTTTATTCTTATCAATTTAGTGGTGGATGTGCTGTACGCGGCCATAAACCCGGCTATCAGGTATAAGTAAGGTGCGATTGCTTAACTGGAGAAGGCAGGCGGCGCTGAACGCCATGCCGGGCATCAGACCCGGCGAGATCCATACCCCCTGGCATGAGTTCTGGCGGCGCTTTCGTCGCCAGCCGGTGGCGATGGGCGCTGGTATTTTCGTGCTGTTGCTGATTGCGGTAGCCATCGTTGCCCCATGGATAGCGCCGTACGATGCGGAAAATTATTTCGACTACGACCGTCTGAACGAGGGACCTTCGCTGGTGCACTGGTTTGGAGTCGACTCCCTGGGACGGGATATTTTCAGCCGGGTGCTGGTCGGGGCGCAGATCTCGCTGGCCGCCGGGGTACTGGCGGTGCTGATTGGCGCGGCCATCGGCACGGTGCTTGGGCTGCTGGCTGGCTACTATGAGGGCTGGTGGGACCGGCTCATTATGCGACTTTGCGACGTGTTGTTCGCCTTTCCGGGGATCCTGCTGGCGATCGCGGTGGTCGCCGTCATGGGCAGCGGGATGGCCAACGTGATCATCGCCGTGGCGATCTTCTCGATTCCGGCGTTTGCTCGTCTGGTGCGCGGCAATACGCTGGTTCTGAAGCAGCAGACCTTTATTGAATCGGCGCGCAGCATCGGCGCCAGCGATGCCACCATTCTGTTCAACCATATTCTGCCGGGGACGGTGTCATCGATCGTGGTTTATTTCACCATGCGCATTGGGGTATCGATTATTTCGGCGGCCAGTCTGTCGTTTCTCGGCCTCGGCGCGCAGCCGCCCACCCCGGAGTGGGGCGCGATGCTCAACGAAGCGCGGGCGGATATGGTGATGTCTCCGCACGTGGCGCTCTTTCCGGCGGTGGCGATTTTCGTGACCGTGCTGGCGTTTAATCTGCTGGGAGATGGCCTGCGCGATGCGCTGGATCCGAAGTTAAAGGGGTAGGGTGAGGGAAAGCTCCGCCGGGAGTCCTTTATGTTATCTGCGGCTTCAGCGCACATTGCGCTTCCGGTTAATTTTCTGCGTTAGGTCTCTCATGGCGCAGGGAGCGGTGTGAGGCGGAAACGACCGCCGGACGGTTCCCTCTCCTCCCGGGAGAGGGCCAGGGTGAAGCGAAGCATCGCTGGAAAGTCCTTTATGTTATCTGTGGCTTCAGCGTAGTTTGCGCTCCCGGTTAATCGTCTGCGTTATGTCACTCATGGCGCCGGGAGCGCACAGGGGGCGGCCAGTCGCCGCCGCCCCCTGTACCCCCGGGCTCCGGCCAGCAACATCGCCACTGCGTGGTGCCTTCGACTTATCCCTGCAGGCTTCGGATCGGGCCGAAGCAGCGTCCCTGCAAAACACGGCCCTCAGCCAGCATCCATGCGGCCTGCCCTGGCCTTTCGGGAACGTCTCAGCGATGTTGAGGCCGCCAGCACCGGCAGTTTCAGCAACAATGGTGAATAAATTAACGGCAGGCCGCACGAACTGTAGGCCGGGTAAGGCGTTAGCCGCCACCCGGCAATATGAAGGCATGATGACTGATAAATTACCCGGCGGCGCTGCGCTTGCGCGGACCTGGGGGTGAGCCTACGGGAGGACCCCGTAGGCCGTGGAATGCGCTAAGCCGCTATCCGGGAAGCTGGACTAGACCCGGGTACCCCACAGGTCGTATTCGTCGGCGTGCTCGACTTTCACCCGCACCACGTCGCCCGGCTTAACGCGGGTTTCGCCGTTCAGGTACACCGCGCCGTCGATTTCCGGAGCGTCGGCCATGCTGCGGCCAATGGCGCCTTCTTCATCAACTTCATCTACCAGCACCAGGATTTCGCGCCCCACTTTCTCCTGCAGACGCTCGGCAGAGATCTGCTGCTGCAGCTGCATAAAGCGGTTCCAGCGCTCTTCTTTCACCTCTTCCGGCACCTGGTCCGCCAGCTCGTTGGCGGTAGCGCCTTCAACCGGGCTGTACTTGAAGCAGCCGACGCGGTCGAGACGCGCCTCTTTCAGGAAGTCGAGCAGCATCTGGAAATCTTCTTCCGTTTCGCCCGGGAAGCCCACAATAAAAGTGGAGCGCAGGGTCAGATCCGGGCAAATTTCACGCCACTGCTTAATGCGCGCCAGCTGACGGTCCGCAGAACCAGGACGCTTCATCAGCTTCAGAATACGCGGGCTGGCGTGCTGCAGCGGAATATCGAGGTACGGCAGAATCTTGCCTTCCGCCATCAGCGGGATCACATCGTCAACGTGCGGGTACGGGTAGACATAGTGCAGGCGTACCCAGATGCCGAGCTTCGCCAGCTCTTCGCACAGACTGACCATGCTGGTCTTCACCGGCATACCGTTGTGGAAGCCGGTGCGGTGCTTGACGTCGACGCCGTAGGCGGAGGTGTCCTGCGAAATCACCAGCAGCTCTTTCACGCCGGCGTCAGCGAGGCGTTTGGCTTCGGCCAGCACTTCGCCAATCGGACGGCTCACCAGATCGCCACGCATGGACGGGATGATGCAGAAGGTGCAGCGATGGTTGCAGCCTTCAGAAATTTTTAAGTAGGCGTAGTGGCGCGGCGTCAGCTTAACCCCCTGTTCCGGCACCAGGCTCAGGAACGGGTTGTGCTTCGGCTTCGGCGTATAATGGTGGACATGCTCCAGCACCTGCTCATAGCTGTGCGGACCGGTGATCTCCAGCACCTTCGGATGCACTTCGCGGATCTGATCCTCTTTCGCGCCGAGACAGCCGGTGACGATTACCTTGCCGTTCTCTTTCAACGCTTCGCCGATCGCTTCCAGCGATTCCTGCACAGCGCTATCAATAAAGCCGCAGGTGTTAACGATCACCATATCGGCGTTGTCGTAGGTCGGTACGACGTCATAACCTTCGGTGCGCAGTTCGGTCAGGATACGCTCTGAGTCCACGAGGTTTTTCGGGCAGCCCAGGGAGACGAAGCCGATTTTCGGCTGATGCGTGACATTGCTCATAGCTTAAAAAGTGTTCAATTATTGGAATGGTCAGGGCAGGAATTCTACAGATCTTTGCGAAAAAGAGTATAGCTCCGTCGCGGTTAATGGTGAAAAAGCGCCCCCGACCTGTCTTTTACGCCCCCCCACCGCCAGAGCGGATCCCACACGCCCCGGAGCAGAGGGGCGGGACACGCTTCTGACAAGCCATGCGCGCAGGCGGCTCAAGCCCGGCGTGGCTGCCGGGCAGAGACTTATTGCGCCGGGTTAATGGCTGCGGAGGGGGTGGCGCCGGGTTTTTTCGGCTCGCGCTTATCCTGCAGCGTGAAAATAGAGATCAGGGTAAAGAGCCCGGCGACGCTGCCGAGAATCAGATAGGTGTTGGCGAAGCCAATGGTATCGTACAGATAGCCTGCCAGCGGAGAGTAAATGGCGGTGGCGATCGAGGCGACGAACAGCACCAGCAAATAGACCGTCGAAGAGAGCTTGTGGTCGAAGTTGGCGGCGATGAATTTAAAGACCGATACCAGAATCAACGGCTTCTCCAGAGCATGCATCATTTTCACCGCACCAATCCACACCGGGCCGAGGGGCACGGCTGAGCCGACAATACGTACCGACATGATCAGCCCGGCGATGATCAGCGCCCATTTGGCGCCGGTCCGGTTAACAAACCATGGCATCAGGCAGAGGAACAGGGTTTCACCGCAGACCTGAATAGACGCGAGGATCCCGTACCAGCGGTTGCCTTCCTCCGGCGTCGGGAACTGTAGCGAGAAGTACTGGGCAAACTGCTGATCGTAGGTGTCGTAAATCTGCGTGACGAACAGGGTAAAGAGCAGCAGCATCCAGAACTGACCATTCTTCGCCAGCTCAAGGGCATGAGAGACCTTCAGCGATTCGCTTCGCGCCACATCGGCGTCGGTTAATTCAATTTTGGTTAGCATAAAGCAGATGGCGGCGATGACAATGGCGAGGCTGGCGAGCCAGAAGGCCAGATTAGGATTGCTGTCGATATATTTACCCACAATCCAGGCCGCCGCTGCCCAGCCTAACGAGCCCCACATCCGCACACGACCATATTCGAACTGATAGCGCCGGGAAATCTTATCGATATAAGAGTCGATTACTCCGCAGCCGGAGTTAAAGATGATCCCCAGATAGATCCCTCCCAGCAAGGCGCCAAACCAAAAGTTGTGCACCAGCAGCGGCGCGTAAACGTAGATAAAGAAGGGGCCCACCGGCAGGAGCAGGGCGACCAGCAGCCAGATAAGCCGTTTTTTCAGGCCGAACTTGTCAGAGATAAAGCCGAAGAAAGGCTGCATCAGCAGGGCGATAAAGGCGTTGACCGAGTAAAGCAGCCCGGTCTTCGTGGCGCTGATGCCAAGATGCTGGGTGGTCCAGATAACGAAGAAAGCCATGGTCGACGACCAGGCGAACAGGTAGAGGAAATCGAAAAGACTCAACAGAAGGTAGTTTCTTTTACCGGACGTCATGTTTCAGTTCCTTGCAAATGGGCAGAGAGAATTTCAGCGATCCGCGGGCCGCGTTCGCTGTTTTCCTGACATGTTATACGTATTACATTAATTATTTGTTATGACATCCTAATTGACGATGGTGCAACAGGTCATATGAGGTATTGTGATCATTGCTGCACTAATTTTGTCTCTTATTGCCATTTTTCTGTTTATTAATTTCAGATTGAAATTAATTGTGATCGTATAACATTGTTTTTGTTATACACCCTACAATGCGTTAAAGTTGCCACATTGTAAATGATGTTAAAGAACTGGGGATTATTGACCTGGCGCATCATTTTGCACAAAAAATAACCGTATTATGGAAAGGGTAAAGGACGACAGAGGAGGAACCGTGATGACCGTTGACAGACTATACCGCCACCTTCTGCAGAAGCTTATTAACGCCAATATCGATATTGACGCCTATCTGCAACTGCGAAAGGCCAAAGGCTACATGTCAGTCAGCGAAAATGACCATCTGCGTGATAACTTGTTTGAGCTTTGCCGTGAAATGCATGCGCAGGCGCCGCGCCTGCAGAATGCCATTTCACCGGAGGAGAGGGATGTCCTTCGCCTGGCCGGCGAATCGGTCGCCGCCGCTGCACTATGCCTGATGAGCGGGCATCATGATTGTCCGCTATACATCGCTGTTAACGTAGAGAAGCTAGAACGCTGTCTGACAGGATTGACCTCAAATATTCATAAATTGAATAAATTGGCGCCAATCACTCATGCCTGATCGGCTGAAACCCAGGGGAAGTGAATGCTTCCCCTGTTAAAGGTTATGTAAAAATCCCCGCGCAAATTTCCCCGCTGGCTACCCTTTAGCCCAGAGCTGACGAAAGGAGAATGCCATGCGTCCGATCCCACTGCTGTTGATATTGAGCGCCTTAGCGCTACCAGCCCTGAGCCAGGCCGCGGTGCGGGTGGAGGTATTGCAAAACCGGCTGGCCCAGCCGTGGGGCATGGCCTTTCTGCCTGACGATCAGGGCATACTGATCACCCTGCGCGGCGGCGAGCTCAAGCGCTGGCAGCCGGGTAAAGGTCTGTCGGCGCCGATAGCCGGCGTGCCGCAGGTATGGGCCAACGGCCAGGGTGGCCTACTGGACGTGGCGCTGGCCCCGGATTTCGCCCAGTCGCGGCGGGTGTGGCTGAGCTATGCGGAAAGCGACGCCAGCGGTAAGGCGGGCACCGCGGTGGGCTATGGGCGGTTGAGCGAGGATGCCACGCAGCTGACGAACTTTACCGTGGTCTTTCGCCAGCAGCCGAAGCTCTCCGTCGGCAATCATTTTGGCGGCAGGCTGGTGTTCGACGGCAAAGGATATGTGTTTATCGGGCTGGGCGAAAATAATCAGCGCGCCACCGCCCAGGATCTCAGCAAGCTGCAGGGGAAAGTGGTCCGCCTGACGGAGACCGGAGGTGTACCGCCGGATAACCCTTTTGTCGGCCGGGCTGACGCCAGGCCGGAGATCTGGGCTTACGGCATCCGTAATCCGCAGGGCATGGCGATGAATCCCTGGAGCGAGGCGCTGTGGCTGAACGAGCATGGCCCGCGCGGCGGAGATGAAATTAATATTCCGCAGGCGGGGAAAAATTACGGCTGGCCGCTGGCGACGCACGGTATTAACTACAGCGGCCTGCCCATTCCGGAAGCAAAAGGCAAAACGGTTCCGGGGACCGAACCTCCCCTGTATGTCTGGCCGGTCTCTCCCGGGGTGAGCGGGATGGCCTTTTATTCGGCGCCGACCTTTCCCTAGTGGCAGCATAAGCTGTTTATCGGCGCGCTGAAGGAGACATCGCTGATTGTCCTGGCGGTGGACGGTAATCAGGTCCGCGAGGAGGGGAGATTACTGGAGGCGCGCGGAAAACGCATCCGCGATGTTCGCGTGGGACCCGACGGCTATCTGTACGTTTTAACCGACGAGTCTAACGGCGAGCTATTGCGGTTGAGTCCCGAGGCTTAGCCTCAGGTCACCGGGATCTGCACTACTTCGCGCCAGGCAGGACGTTGGCTAATCTGCTGATACCAGCGCTGCAGATGGGGCCGCGGTTGCCAGCTGTCGAGGATCGACAACAGATTGTAGACGAAGGGAGCGACGGCAATATCGCCAAGGCCGAACTGCTCGCCGGAGAGCCACGGCATTTTGGCCAGTTCGTCATCCAGCATGGCGAACAGCGCTTCGCAGGCGCTGATCCCCGCGGCGATGGCCGCCGGGTCGCGCTGCTCCGGTGGCGTTCTCACCAGGCCCATTAATACCGGGCGATGGGCGGGTGAGAGGGTGCCGTTGGACCAATCCATCCACTTTTCCCCTTGCGCGCGCTGCGCCGGCGCGGCCAGCCACAGACGGTCAACGCCATACTGGGCCGCCAGGTAGCGAATAATCGTATTTGATTCCCACAATACCACCCCGGTGGCATCGTCCTTTAACAACGGCACCAGCCCGTTCGGGTTCATCGCCAGATATTCCGGGTCATGATTGAGACCAAACTCCAGCCCGGCGAGGATCTGCTGATAAGGCAGATCCAGCTCCTCCAGCACCCAGCGTACTTTCTTCACGTTGGTCGAGTTATTACGTCCCCACAGTGTAATCATTTTCGCTCCTGAGTTTGTTTCACTGCCGTTGCAGCGCGATCGGCGATCATGTTGGGATAAAGTTAAAAATCCGGCAAGCTTTTTTATTTGGCTGTTATTAAAGGTTTTTATGCTTACTCCCTTCAGCCAGGGGCACTCCTGGGTCACAGGGCCCGGAAAGTGTTTTTACTATTTTACAGGAGTAATATCTATAGGGTGTTACGCTACGAAGGAAAGGGCGTGATTATGGTGTATCTTATTGATAATTAAAGATTTAAATCATGCACGCATCTATAAAAACGCTCCCTCTCCGTCTCGGTTAAAATCTCAATGTCGCCTGAGGGTATAATTTGATGCTGATTATTGCATCGCAATCATCTGAGGAACACAGGTTAATATTAATAAATAGAAAGTCAGTGAAAGAATTATATTTTTACAGGGATGAACTGTTGTTTTTATCGATCGGATATACATCTTTTTCATCCCACCCAGAAAAAATAGACCATGAGAGGCGCCGACTGGCTGGAAGATATTCTGAAAAATAGCAAAAAAAAACCAGTGACTGGCACTGGGGTGTAAATTTACTCAGGGTTGCATGCTGTTCTCAAGATAATATTCGAGTCTCGAAGTATGGGTTAACCAAAGGTAACCATCAACTTCCATACAGACTACATGGGAAATATACTGTATTAAATAACCAGGAATCCACCCTTACTTTTGTGCTATTTATCTTACCTGGGTAATCACGGCGGGGGTAAGTGGTATATAATGCAATAATCAGTATTTGAATCTATAGCGTTAAACGAGCAGAGCCTGGTAGAGGACTTTACTTTCCCCGGAAGGATTTGAAAAAGGCGGTTAAAATGAATGACTGATAAGGATGGCCAGCATACTATCGCGGTGCTATCAAAACATCCCTGCAAAACGAAATAGGGATAAAAGAAGCACTGGCGAACTGCAGTCTGGAAGAGCGAGTCGTAGAGCTCGATATGGAATCGGACGAGAAGGGTAGGAGATTACCCGGGAAGAGATGTTAACCTTTTCATCAAACCGGCGTGATTAATAACGGGCAACAGAATCAGAGCGGCCCGGGGTTTTGAGAGCAATACTACTGTAAAGGCCACGGCTGTGGATGCGCTGTTATGAATGTATTTGTAAAATTTATCACCATCCAGAGTCGCCTTGAAAAAAAAAGCCCAGCGACAGGCTGGGGTGTAATTACACGCATAAAGGGATATGCCATTTTCAACACAATATGCGAATCTTAATTTATGGAATAACTGCGGGTGAGCTACCCGCTTCCATAAAGATTGCAGGGAAACTATACTGTATTTAATGACCAGGAATCCATCCTTATCGATGTGCTATTTTTCTTACTTGTGTAATACGGAAAGGGAAAATAGCCCGATAAACTATCTTTTACCGATATGCCGACTAAAACAGGGAAGCCGTCTGCCTGTTTATCCAGTGGGCGAATAATTCATATCATTAGCTGGAGGCTCTCCCTTCCTGACCTCAATTCCTGATGGTGGCGTATAGAGGGGATAGCTGATTGATATCCTTTATCAAGGAGATTGCGCCTCCATCGGCGGAATGCTGTGGCAATCGAAGCCCTGCTGAACATGGCGATCGGGCAGACCCGATGGAGAGAAAAGTGCGGGCGTTGTTGCTAATTTCCTGAGACGGGCGTAATGACCGTCTCAAGCATAGCCCGGGAGTTCTCAACTGCATTTCAGGCGTAAATAGGGCCTACAGAACCTTCAGGTTTATATTTAAGCGTCTGAGACTTCTACAGCAGCAAGCCAGATGTGGTTATTGTGAGTTCGGAAGTTGAACTGGGCCTCATGGAATACAACCGGGCCGACATTTTGAGTTTTGTGAAGGGTATCAGCAGTAATAACCATCCCCGGTTCTCAGGTGAGGGGGGTAGGGGCGAGGCGACTGGATATCACTGGCCAGGCTTTCGCTTACCCCACACGCCCCCGCCATAATGTGAATCTATGACCAGGCAAACCACGATGAAAGACACGCTTGCGACGTCTCTTTAGTAGCATTTTTCCCGAAGAGAAGTGAGATATGTCATTGAAATTTCGGTGACTAATTGGTTTTGAAAGGCGATTTTTTTCTTGCCATAATAAAGTTAACATTAAGGCGATTACGATCAAAAAAATTGTTCTGATTAAAGCACAGCGGCATGTTATTGCGTAAACTTTAAAAACTTTACCAACTCGCTGTTTCTTTAAGGTCATTTGTACGCTTTACTCACCGGTTGCTGCGGCGCGGTCAGAGTGGCGCGGCATATTTTGTTTGGAAAGGATACTTGGGTGGCTCTTATGATGCATGACGCTTTTTCCCTTCGCGGCCTCGCGGCAGGTTGCGCGCTGTTATTTCTTGTCGCACCTGCGGTGCAGGCTGCGGAACAACTCCCCGACGCCCCTTCAATTGACGCTCGCGCCTGGATCCTGATGGACTATGCCAGCGGGAAGGTGCTCAGCGAAGGCAATGCCGATGAAAAACTCGACCCGGCCAGTCTGACGAAGATCATGACCAGCTACGTGGTAGGGCAGGCAATAAAAGCGGGAAAAATCAAACTGACCGATATGGTGACCGTTGGACGCGATGCCTGGGCGACCGGCAACCCGGCGCTGCGCGGCTCATCGGTGATGTTCCTCAAGCCTGGCATGCAGGTTTCCGTAGAAGATCTGAACAAAGGGGTGATCATTCAGTCCGGTAACGACGCCAGCATTGCGATTGCTGACTACGTAGCGGGCAGCCAGGACGCTTTCGTTAGCCTGATGAACGGCTACGCCAAAAAAATGGGGCTGACCAACACCACCTTTATGACCGTCCACGGCCTTGACGCGCCGGGGCAGTTCAGCACCGCCCGCGATATGGCGCTGCTGACCAAAGCGATGATCCACGACGTACCGGAAGAGTATGCGGTACATAAAGAGAAAGAGTTCACTTTCAATAAAATTCGCCAGCCGAACCGCAACCGCCTGCTGTGGAGCAGCAACCTCAACGCCGATGGCGTGAAAACCGGGACCACCGCCGGGGCCGGCTATAACCTCGTCTCCTCGGCCACTCAGGGTGATATGCGTTTGATCGCCGTGGTGCTGGGGACCAAAACCGACCGCATTCGCTTTAACGAGTCAGAAAAACTGCTGACCTGGGGCTTCCGCTTCTTTGAAACCGTGACGCCGATTAAACCAGATGCCACCTTCGTTACCCAGCGCGTGTGGTTTGGCGATAGCAATGAAGCGAAACTGGGGGCTGGCGAGGCGGGCTCTATCACTTTGCCTAAGGGCCAGCTGAAAAACCTGAAAGCCAGCTATACCTTAAATCAGCCGCAGCTTACCGCGCCGCTGGAGAAGGGGCAGGTGGTCGGGACTATCGACTTTAAGCTAAATGATAAAACCATTGAACAGCGTCCGCTGATTGTCATGGAGTCGGTAAAAGAGGGCGGCTTCTTCAGCCGGATGATCGACTTCGTGCTGATGAAACTGCACGGCTGGTTCGGCAGTTGGTTCTCCTGATGCCTGCCCGCGCCCTGCGGGGCGCGGGCAGCGACGTTTCAATACAGTAGGGAAATCTGCTGCGCCTTCGCCAGCGCGACCAGCTCATCATCCGGGCAGATATCGCTGGCGATCACGTCAAATTTCGCTAACGCCCCCATGCGCGCCGGACGCACTTTGCCAAACTTGCTGTGGTCGACCACCAGCACGTGATAGCGCGCGTGACGCATCGCCCAGTGCTTAACCGGCAGCTCTTCCAGGTTATAGCAGGTCGCCCCCTGCTCGCAGTCGATCCCCGCCGCCGAGTAAAAGGCGATATCAGGGCTCAGATGGCTGAGGGTATCCTCAAGGCTCAGCGGCATAAAAATCGCGTTGCTGGCATGAAACTCCCCACCGCACAGGACCGCGCGGCACTGGGGTTTTTCCTGCAGGGCCAGAAAGGTGTTCAGGGAGTAGCAGACGCCGGTGAAGGGCAGGGCATCGTCAATGGCGTCAATAATCCACGGCGTGGTGGTCCCGCAGTCGAAGAAGGCCATCTGATGGGCCTCCAGCAGCGCGGCCGCATGGCGAGCGGCACGGCGTTTTTCCTCGACCAGCCGGGTTTTTTGATCGCTGAGCAGATAATGGGTGGCGCTGCGCGGCTCCAGCACAATGTATCCGCCGAGCAGCACAACCGGGCCGCTGTGGCCATTGAGGTCGCGACGAATGGTCATTTCCGACACCCCAAGCAGGGAAGCGGCTTCTTTCAGATGCAGCTTATCGCTGCGTTTAAGTGCCTGAATGAGCTGACTGATACGTTCGTCACGGCGAGTTTCCATATTCCCTCTGCGCTAAAATCGCCCTGCGGGGGCAGGGCGTTAGCGGGATTTTACCTGTCGCTTGCGGGTTAGTCACGCGGTGGCCGCAGCGACGGCGGCGTTTAGCCGCGCACCCAACCTTTGCGGATTGGCAAGGAGAAGCAGAGACGATACAGCCGCTGCAGTTGATGGTATAGCGCCGGGCCGAACGTATGCCAGATCAGCGCCGCGCCAAGGCAGCCGCACATCCCGGCCAGCAGCCCGCCGACCATATCCAGCGGCCAGTGCACGCCGAGATAGACACGGGACCAGGCGATGGCGGCGGCAATGGCCATCAGCAGGGCGCCGGACCATAGGCGATGCCAGAACAGGAAGGCCAGGGCAAAGGTAAAGCTGACGGTGCCATGGTCGCTGGGGAAGGAGTCGTCCGCCGCGTGGTGCAGGAAGTTATAGCCTACGCCGGCGACAAACGGCCGATCGTGCGGATAGAGGTGGCCGATCGCCCACGACACGGTCAGGCTGATCGTCAGCGCCAGCATCAGCTTAAACACCATCTGCCGCTGGGCAGGCCCCCACAGCCACAATGTCACCACCAGCAGAGGCACGATCAGAATCAGATCTTTAGCGATGAAGATCGCCATCTCAATGGCCCACTGCGGCGAGGCAGGCGTCGCGTTGAGCAGGGCGAACAGCGCATAGTTAATATTTTCCAGCATAGACTTCCAGGCTCGTTGGTCCGATAGCAATTAAGCCGCCTACCCTAAATAAAAGCGGTGCGGAGTTAAAGGCGGCATTGTCTTAAAGATCAGGTTGTTATGAAATCCACTACCATAAAGTCTACGGCTAACAGCCTGAAAAACGTCAGTATATCGTTTGTCACATTGCTGAAACATAAACGGAATATATACACAGGCTGAATAACAGGGGGAGAGGCAGGACGATGGCGCACGGCTCGTAATATTGTGCGGTGTCACCCACAATTCACTATCTCCGCGCCGGGAGTTTCATTACACTTTGCGCGATTTTTGATAGATAAGAGATTTCATGCAAAATTATTCGCTTTCAGGCCGCCGCCTCGGAAGGCAGGCGCTGTTGTTCCCGTTATGTCTGGTGCTGTACGAGTTTTCCACTTATATCGGCAACGATATGATTCAGCCGGGCATGTTAGCCGTGGTGCAGGAATTTCAGGTGGGCAACGAATGGGTACCTACCTCAATGACTGCCTATCTGGCAGGCGGCATGTTTTTACAGTGGCTGCTGGGGCCGCTGTCGGATCGTATTGGCCGCCGTCCGGTGATGTTGACCGGCGTAGTATGGTTCATCGTCACCTGCCTGGCGACGCTGCTGGCGCAGACCATTGAGCAGTTTACCCTGCTGCGCTTCCTGCAGGGGATCAGCCTGTGCTTTATCGGCGCGGTGGGCTATGCGGCGATACAGGAGTCCTTTGAGGAGGCGGTGTGTATCAAAATCACCGCCCTGATGGCTAACGTGGCGCTGATAGCCCCGCTGCTGGGGCCGCTGGTGGGCGCCGCCTGGGTGCATATCCTGCCGTGGGAGATGATGTTTGTCCTGTTCGCCGTGCTGGCGGCCATCTCGTTCTTCGGCCTGCAGCGGGCGATGCCGGAGACCGCGACGCGGCTGGGCGTAAAGCTGTCGGTGAAAGAGCTGGGCCGCGACTATCGGCTGGTGCTGAAGAACCTGCGCTTCGTCGCCGGCGCGCTGGCCACCGGCTTTGTCAGCCTGCCGCTGCTGGCGTGGATTGCCCAGTCGCCGGTGATTATTATCAGCGGCGAACAGGCCACCAGCTATGAGTACGGCATGCTGCAGGTGCCGATTTTCGGGGCGCTGATTGCCGGCAACCTGGTGCTGGCGCGCCTGACTGCGCGCCGGACCGTGCGCTCGCTGATTATCATGGGCGGCTGGCCGATCATGTTTGGCCTGATCCTCTCTGCGGCGGCGACCGTGGTCTCTTCCCACGCTTATCTGTGGATGACGGCCGGTCTGAGCTTCTACGCCTTCGGGATTGGCCTCGCGAACGCCGGCCTGGTGCGTTTAACCCTGTTCGCCAGCGAGATGAGTAAAGGCACGGTCTCGGCGGCGATGGGAATGCTGCAGATGCTGATCTTCACCGTCGGCATCGAGCTCAGCAAACATGCTTACGAGCTGGGCGGCAACGGGCTGTTCAGCCTGTTTAACCTGCTGGGTGGGGTACTATGGCTGGGGCTGATGATTTACTTTCTGAAAGATAAAAGCGTCGGCAATTCGCAGCAGGGGTAGTTGTTTTCAACCCGGATGCGCTCGCATCCGGGTCTTATCAGGCGAACGGCGCTTCGCGATCCAACACCTTATCAATAATCTGCAGGACACCTTCTTCGTTGTTATGCGGCGCCTGATAGCGGGCGACGGCTTTGACGTCTTCCCGGGCGTTGGCCATGGCAAAGCCAAACCCGGCGTGCTGCAGCATTTCGATATCGTTGCCGCTGTCGCCGAACGCCACCACCTCGTGATCCTCAATGCCCCAGCGCTGCTGCAAAATGCGCAGCCCGTTGGCTTTGTGCACACCCGGGATAATTAAGTCGATGCTGCCGTAGCCGGTGGCCACCGCGGTGACCATGTCCCCCAGCGCCGCGTGCAGCTTCGGCTGAATTTCCGGGATCAGGCTGTCTGGCACGTTGAGACCAAATTTGAGGATGGTGTCATCGAGATGGTTAAAATCATCCACCAGTTCTAGGCGGTGATAATACTTCGCCGCCACCGTCTTCAGCGCGTCGTTGTAGCGATTGAGGGTGTAGGCGCTGCGCTTCCCGCAGGCGATGATTTCGATATTCGGCAACGTCTGCAGATGGTCGACCACGGCGTTGAAGTGGTGAACCGGCAGTTGGCAGTTGAAGACGTCTTCATTGCCGCTCACCACCCAGCCGCCGTTTTCCGCCACGAAGGCGATCTGATGGGCGATCTCCGGGAAAAAGGAGATCAGCTGATAATATTGGTTGCCGCTGGCGACCACGAAGCGAATATTCTGTTCGCGCATTCGCTGGTACTGGGCGAGGAAGCGCGGCCGGTTGTAAGTTTTGGCATCGCTTAAAAAGGTGCCGTCCATATCCACCGCAATCAGTTTGATGCTCATTAGCTGTTCTCCATAACGGGTTCAGATTGTGGCTTAGCCACCGCGCGGGCGACCAGCGCCGCCACCATCACCAGACCCAGCACCACCATCATGGCGCTGCGCAGGCCGAAGTGTTCGCCGAGGAAACCCAGCAGCGGCGGCCCGACGAGGAAAGCGAGATAGCCGGTGATCGCCACCACGCTGACGCGCTTGGGTGCGTCCGGCCCGGTATCGCTGGCGGCGGAGATGGTCAGCGGGAAGCCGAGCGAGGCGCCAATGCCCCACAGCAGCACCGAGATGCCCGCCACCCAGGGGTTATCGACGAAGATGATCAGGCCTATGCCGAGGGCGCCCATCACTGCGCTGCCGCGGACCACCGCCACCCGGCTGTAGCGATCGATAAACCAGCCGCCGGTAAAGCGGCCCAGCGTCATGCCGAGGGTGAAACCGGCATAAATCAGGGAGCCGGAGGTGGGGCTAAAGCCGTGGCCATCCACCATCAGCAGCGGCAGCCAGTCGTTGGCCGAGCCTTCGGCAAAGGCCATCGCCAGGACAATGACGCCGATCAGCAGCAGCTGCGCGTCGCGCCACACCGGCAGACCTTTCGCCTCACCGTGGGCGACTTCGGCGGCATTTTTACCGGTGCCGTCGGGAATGGCGCGGATAGCAATGGCGATGGGCAGGATAGCCACCAGCGCAGCCGCCAGGATGTGCGGGGCGGCCGGCAGACCGAATCCGGTCACTGCCATGCCCACCCCGGCGCCGAACAGGGTGCCAAAGCTGTAGAAGCCATGCATCATCGGCAGCACCGTTTTATTCATCTCCCGCTCGATGGCCGCGCCTTCGACGTTAATAGCGACCTCTGCGGAGCCGAAGCTGGCGCCGAAGATAGCCAGACCGAAGGCGAACAGCGGGGCGGAAGTGACCCACAGCGCCAGGCTGAGCACCAGCATGCCAAGCACGGCGAAGGACATGGTGGTGCGGATGACCTTGCGGGTACCAAAGCGCTTCACCAGCCACGCCGAGCAGAGAATACCGCTCATCGACCCCACCGACAGACCAAACAGCACCACGCCCATCTCTGCGGTGGATAGCGCCAACAGATCGCGGATCGCCGGCGTGCGGGTGGCCCAGGAGGCCATTAACAAGCCGGGGATGAAAAAGAACATAAACAGCGCCCATAGCCGAAGCTGCAGCGCTCTGCGCGAGGATTGCGTCGTCATCCGTAAACGCCTTAAAGGAGAAGAGTGAAGACAACAGTAGCAAGTAAGTGTACATTTGTACATAAACCGGAAGAGGAAAATCATGGCCCGTAGACCAAACGATCCGCAGCGCCGCGAGCGCATCCTGCAGGCGACGCTGGATACCATCGCGGCGCACGGCATCCATGCGGTGACGCACCGTAAAATCGCCACCTGCGCGAATGTGCCGCTGGGATCGCTGACCTACTATTTCAGCGGCATTGAGGCGTTAATTGAGGAGGCGTTCAGCCTGTTTACCGCCGAGATGTCGGCGCAGTATCAGCAAGGCTTCGTCGGGGTCACGAACCGGGAACAAGCCTGCGATGCCATCGCGGATCTGATCTTCAGCGCCCAGGTGACCACGGCGCGCAATATGGAGCTGATGTACCAGCTGTACGCGTTCTGCAGCAGTCAGCCGGCGCTGAAGGCGGTGATGCAAAACTGGATGCGGCGCAGCCAGCAGACGCTGGAACAGTGGTTCGCCCCCGATACCGCCCGCGGTCTCGACGCCTTTATTGAAGGGATGACCTTGCACTTTGTCACCGACCGCGCACCGTTGTCGAAGGCGGCAATCCGCATGATGGTCGGGCAGCTGGCAGGGGAGAGGGCGCAGGAAGAGGGGCGCTGAAGCGGCGTTTCACCCGGAATGGCTAAATGCAGGCAACAAAAAACCCATCAACCTTGAACCGAAGTGGCGG